>Ga0123519_10010930_pt1 | contig 13456 bp, 9 predicted proteins | sample YelNatPaOPRAMG02_FD_87396 | JGI IMG/M metagenome (GOLD analysis project Ga0123519, IMG submission 87396) | Hot spring microbial communities from Yellowstone National Park - Yellowstone National Park OP-RAMG-02 (version 2) | ecosystem: Environmental > Aquatic > Thermal springs > Hot (42-90C) ...
AATATAGTGCGAGCCCCCTTGCAGTGGGGGTATCCCGCTAGGGCGGGACGCTTCGCGGCGACACAGCTTAGGGGGAGACTTCCCCCACTTGAAATAAAAATTTATTTTAAAAAAAATAAAATGGAAATACTCCCCCAAAAGAATAATTATTTTATTATAAAGAAAATGAACACAAGAATTCACCAAAAAAATATTTTTTTAAATTTATAATATTTTTAAGAATTTTATGATATTATAAAAAAAAATTATTATATTTATAAATTGCAAATATAATATTTATATAAGAAAGAAAAAAATAATAAAAAATTTTTACCTTAAATTTCCATAGGGGGTAATATTATGCGATTTAAAAGTAAGATTCTGGTTCTGCTTGCAGCTGTATGTGTTTTAGCAGCCCCAGAGACTTTACAAAAATCAAGTGCAGAATTTTCTTTTGTACAAGGTGTGGGAGTTATTTACCAGAAAGCATATTTTGGTGGTAATTCCTATTTTCTTTATAAAAGAGTTGGTAATCTTTCTAATTCAATAATGTTTTACTGGTCGCTACCAGAACTTACAGGTAAAGAAAAAGGAAAGATTTCAATATTTAGTGTTTCTGGAAAATTGATTAATTCCTTTAATATCAAATCTTCTGAAGGAAAGATTGTGTGGAAAATGGCTAATAATCCAATTGGTAGAGGAATTTATTTTGCAGTTCTATCTTATGGACCTCTAAAAAAGAATGTTAAAATATTATATTAAAAATTTATAAAAATTATAAATAATATGAATTTAATATCAAATTATAATAATTAGGAGGAAATAAATGTTTAGAAAAATATTAAGTTTGATTTTTATTTTTTCTTTATCTGTTAATGTTTTTTCTTTACCAGTTATTCCTACCAGACTCGATAGTGTTGTTGTACCGGTAAAAGTAATTTCTGGTTCGGGTGTAAACTGGAGCGGAAAAGTAAACTACTGGCTCTGGATTGGAGACAATGACTCTCTTAATATTTCTTTGCAAATCAATCCTGTTGGGAATGCACCTGCATGTAATATCACAAAAACAGAAGGTGATGTTGGTACTATTCAACATGCAAATGGAATAAATGGCAAAAGAGAAATTTTCTTTGAATGCTCTTTTACAACTCCACCAGCCCCAACAGATAAATATACTGCAACTGTAACAATTAATGCAGATCAGAGTGATATGGAAAAAACAGCACGGGCAATTCTTGCAGAAGTTCCAAATTCTGAAAAATGTAAATTTTTAGGTGGAATTGGTTGCTTTATGATAGGTGGAGTCGGGCCAAGTATCAATGCAGGTAAATATGGAATGCTTCAGGGTTTTCATATGTGCGATGGTCCTTTGGGTGTAAACATGAGAGATGCAAACCATGTTGAATGTGCAACTTTATATCCATCAGAAGCTGCAACTGCAAATGCTTTTGATACCAGTTTAATTTATAGAATTGGTAAGGCAATAGCAAGAGAGGCAAAAACTGCATCACCCATGTGCGGAACTTACAATATCAAATATGATAATGTTCTTTTAGCACCAATGTTAAATATGGTAAGGGATCCAAGATTTGGAAGAGCGTTCGAAACATGGGGAGAAGATCCTTATTTGATGGGAAGACTTGCTACGGTTGCTGTTAAAGGAATGCAGAGCGAAGGTATTATTACAACACCAAAACATTTTGCTTGCAACGATCAAGAGCTTTATAGAGAGACTTCATCAAGTGAGGTTGGAGATACAACATTGCGTCAAACTTATTTGTATCCTTTTGAAATGGTTATAAGAGAAGCAAAACCATGGGGTTTAATGGCTGCTTATAACAAGGTTAATGGTACTTTATGTACAGAAAATCAATATCTTTTAAGTAAAATTGCTAAAGGAGAATGGGGTTTTAGAGGCTTTATTTTATCAGACTGGTATACATGGATGCAAAAACCTGCTGTAAATTCTGGATTAGATATAGAAATGGACCTGCTAACGGTTTTTAAAGATATATGTGACGGTAGTGTTCCGTGGGATACTGTAGACAGAAAAGTATTAAACAGCTTACGAGGAATGGTCTGGACAGGATGTATAAATGATTTTAAAAAATTTGAAAGTTTGCCAGAATATAAAAATACTCAAGAACAAATTGAACTTGCAGCAGAAGCTGCTCGTAAATCACTTGTTCTTGTAAAAAATGATTCTGTTGTAGTTGGGGCGGCAAAGCAACCACCTTTGTTACCATTAAATAAGAATAATATAACAAGTGTTGCTGTTGTAGGCCCTTATGCTAATATTATGCGTATTGGAGCAGAATGCCCTGGCACGAGTGCTCGGGTTGATCCTTGCCAAAATGTAATAAAAACACCACTACAGGCTATTCAGCAAAAAATTGGTGCCGCAAAAGTTACAACCAACTGGAATGCAGCAGATATTGTAATTGTTTTTGTTGGAATTCCATCAACTGGTGACAATGCAGCGTGTGAAGGACATGACAGACCTTCTGTTAATTTACCGGATGCAGAAGACGGTACCAAGCAGGATACTCTTGTTAAGCAGATTCTTTTAGCAGGTAAAAAAACAATTGTTGTTTTAACAGGTGGTGCTGCTGTTAGCGATGGTTACTGGAGTAAGGCTCATTCTGTTTTGGTTGCTTTTTATCCAGGACAGGGTCAGGCAGATGCTATTGCAGACGTTCTTTTTGGAGATTATAATCCTTCTGGAAAATTGAGTGTAACATTCCCAAAATCTGCTTCAGATTTACCAGAATACACATCGGCTGGTGCTGCAGAAAAGAAATATAAATACGAATCTCCAGAAGAAGGTCGTGGTTACCCATACTACCTAAAAACAGGAAAGCAACCTTTGTGGTGGTTTGGATGGGGATTGCATTATTGTACTTTTACATATAGCAATCTTCAGGCTCCAAGATGTGCTGCAATTGGTTCAAAGGTAAAAGTTAGTGTTGATGTTAAAAATAATGGACCTATGGCAGGCGAGGAAATAGTTCAACTATATTTAAGCCAAAAATCTCCGGTAGTTGCAAGACCCGTAAAACAGCTTAGAGGCTTTGCAAGGGTAAGCTTAAATGCAGGAGAAACAAAAACAGTAACCTTTGAACTAAAAGAGTGGGATTTTGCACATTGGACAGCAGCGCATGGATGGTATGTTGATCCTAACAGCACATTTGAAATTTGTGTGGGTCAATATGCAAATGATCCAAAATCTTTAATAAGTTATATAACAATGGATCCAGCAACAGGAGTATGTCAATAATTAAATAAGTTAATGGAAAAAAGAATTAATCGGCCGGTTAAAATATTTTTATATAGTTTTCCGGCCGATTATTTTTTATTTTTATACTTTACAAACATAATTATAAAAATTTATTTTAAGAAAATAATTTTTGATTTTCAATATTTATAGGCAAGAATTTTTATAGAAAGGGACTGCGCTATGTTTTTTAAGGCAGTATTAAAAATCTTTATCGGGTTATTGTTTTTTATAAGTTTGATTTTTGCACAAGAAGAAGAAAACCAGTCGCAAAATCAAAGTGAATTAATAACTCAAGAATTACCTCAGTCTAACGAAACTCAATCTGTTGGTTCAACAGAATCACAGAGTAGTTCACTTCTGATATCTTCAAGTGATTTAACTCATAGGCTTTCTTTATTTGCTGCTCTAGATGAAGGACAGGTTATAAGAGGTTCTGCAAACAGAAGTAACTATGATGTTTTTAATAGAGTATGGCAGCAAAGCATGTTTTTTCATCTTACAAATGAGCTTTCTTATAAAGAAAGAATGAAATTAATTTTAAGTTTTGAAAGCAGGCTTGTTTTTTCTTATAAACAAGACAATAGATATCCTGCTACATTACAGGGTGTTTTTGACTTTTATCCAAATGATATAGAATTAAATTATATATTTGGTACCCAATATGAACCATGGTTAAAGCTTGGTATTGGATATTTTCCATATAAATACAATCCTGATACAAAACATTTGGGAGAATATTTATTAAGATGCACGGCTTATCCTACAATAATATATTCGTGGTGGGAATTTCCAATGGTTAGGGAGCTAGGGCTTTATGCAAAAACCAATTTTAATATTTTAAATATTGATAGGCTTAATTTAGATTTTCTTTTTACAAGTGAAACGCGTGGATGGCCATTACAGGACTGGACATTTACAGCAGTTTTAGGAAATAATCTATTAAACTTTTTTGATTTTGGTGCCGGTGTTTCTTTTCAGCGATTTTTATCTGTAAACGAACTTAAAACTACTCCAAAAGTTAATAGCAATATGTATTTGGATGAAAATGGAGATACAAATTATTACACTTTCAAATCAACAAAATTAGTTGGCAGAGCATCGCTTAATCCACTTAGATTTATACCAAATTTTACATTGCCTTTGCCTCAATTTTTTGGCAATACGCCATTTTTTGGTAATCAGGATTTAAAAATATATGGTGAGGCTGCGGTTCTTGGAATAGAAAATAAAGTAGCTTATATGTGGTCAACCGATGTTAATGGTAATCCGGTGCTTGTAAAAGCTCCTAAAGTTGGTAATCCACCGGTAAATTATTATGATTCTCTTGGTGATAGAATGCCATATATGGTAGGAATTAATCTGCCAACACAGCCATTAATAAGCTATGGTGTTTTACCATTATTATTAACTAAATGGTTAAAAGATGAAACTGGTGATGATATAAGACTTTTATCTTACATTACTTTAATTCCAGCTCTAACAAGTGGCTTATTGAATCATTTTTGGGGATTGGATTTAAGATTAGATGTTATGGCGCTTGAGTTTGAATGGGTAAGCCAGAGATATCCTAACGATGATTATCCTGTTCTTGATTTTACAAGTGGAAACAGACCACTACCTGCAAGTAATCAAACCAGATTAAATACAATAGTGGCGAAGGCGGGTTATCCTCAAAAAGTAAAATATGCTTTTTATTTTAAAAAATCGTTTTTTAATCAAAGGTTTGCTTTATCGGGACTTATTGCGAGAGATCATATGAGACCGCCTTACAATGGAGAATATATTGATGCTGTTACAGATGATTTTGTTCAAACAAAAAATCAATGGTGGTGGACATTAAGACTTTCTGCAAATTTTTAATAAGAAATAATTAAACCGGTTTTTTATTATGTATTGTATATATAATATTGGAGGGAAATATAAATGAGAGAGAGAATATTATTAATTTTAATTTTAGCAACCGGGATATGTTGTTTTGCACAGGAGAGTGTTAATACATTATTAGCATCAGATACCAAATTAAAAACAAACATATTTTTTGCTATAGATGAAGGCCAGGCAATTGAAGGTGTTTTGGATATGGCTCAGCCTCCTCCTCAATCGTCGGCTCCTTACACAACAGTAAATAGATTGTGGCAACAGCATCTATTAATGTATTTAACTGCCCAGTTAGATATTAAAGAGAGACTAAAATTTATTTTAAGTATAGAATGTGATTTACATTTTTCAACAGTACAACCACAAATTTTTCCTAACACAACAAGACCCGGTTTTTTCTTTTATCCAAATGATGTAGAAATTAGATATTCTTTAGGAAATATTGATTTCCCATGGCTTGAATTTGCAATAGGATATTTTCCTATAAAATATAATCCTGATGCAAAAAATTTGGGAGAGTATCTTTTTAGATCGGGAGTATATCCAAATTATATTGTATCAAATTTTGAATTTGCAATGACTAGAGAATTAGGATTAAGAATAGGGGGTAATCTAGGAAAATCTGAAATAGACAGATTCAAATGGGATCTTTTTCTCACAAGCGAGACAAGAGAATATCCATTAATGGATGGCACTATTTCTGCAGTCATATCAAACAATCTTTTAAACTTAATTGATGTGGGGGCAGGAATTTCTTTTCAGAGACTTTTCCCAGTAGATGAATCAAAAACCACACCTAAAGATAAACCTCTAGCTCAATACTTTAACGAGAATGGTGAACAACAATATTATACTTATTCTGGAACAAAGGTAATGGGAAGGGCTACAATTAATCCCTTAAGATTTGTTCCAAAGTTTAAATTACCTTTACCAGAAGTATTTGGTGAAAAGCCGTTTTTTGGTGAAAATGACTTAAAAATATATGGAGAAGCTGCTATTTTAGGAACAAAAGATTATGTTGCATACGATTCTTTTGAAGTTGATACAGAATGGATAAATGGAATAATTCCGATTGAAATAAAAAAACCAGGTACAGGTAAACCAGTAGCAGATTCTTTGAATTATTATAATAACTGGAAAGACAGAGTTCCAGTAATGCTAGGCATTAATCTTCCTACAAATCCAATTATTAGCTATGGAATTCTTCCTTTTATTCTTACAAAATGGTTAAAAGATGAAACAGGTTCAGATATTACAATGTTATCTTGGATAACTTTAATTCCCGCATTGGCAAGTGGGATAATAGAGCATTTTTTAGGATGGAATATGCGATTAGATGTTATGACAATGGAATTTGAGTGGTTTAGCCAGAGATTTCCAAACAGCAATTTTTATGCAATAAGTCCATCTAATGAACATAAATCACCTGTTCCTTATCCAAACACATATCGTAATCAGGCAAATTTTGGTAAACCAGAACCAGTAAAATATTCTTTTTATTTTAAGAAAACTTTTATGGAAAGATTTGCAATTTCTGGACTTATTGGAAGAGATCATTTTAGACCGATTTCTTTTGTGAGCCCACCATATAAGCAGAATGATGACTTTTTGCAATCTAAAAAGCACTGGTGGTGGAATATAAGATTATCGGCGAATTTTTAATAAAATATGTTATTTAATTAACAAAAATATATTTTCTTGACAAATTATTATCTTACTTTATATATTTATTGTTTCTATAATTAAATAATTATTAAAACAGAATAAACGTCAACAAATAAGGAGTAAAAATAAATGGCAAACATTAATTCAAATATAAGTAGTGGTACAAATACTTTAGAGCCTCAACAAAATTATACGCCTGCACTTATTGCATTAACCTCTTTATTTTTTATTTGGGGATTTATGACATGTTTGAACGATATATTAATACCCCATTTAAAAGCAATTTTTAATTTAAACTATGCGCAAGCGGCATTAGTACAGTTTGTATTTTTCTTTGCTTATTTTCTTGTATCAATGCCTTCTGGTGTAATTGTGAGAAAAATAGGATATAAAATTGGAATTGTAATTGGATTGCTGGTTGCAGGTTTTGGATGTTTTCTTTTTTATCCAGCGGCAAGTTTACATTCATATCCTGTTTTTTTAGGTGCCTTTTTTGTACTTGCATCAGGGATTACATTATTGCAAGTAGCAGCAAATCCATACGTCGCAATACTTGGGAAACCAGAAACAGCATCTGCTAGACTTAATTTAACACAGGCATTTAATTCTTTAGGAACAACTGTTGCACCATGGTTTGGTTCGGTACTTATTCTTTCTGTAGCTATAAAATCTGCAGATGAAATAGCAAAAATTGCAGACCCAGCATTAAAAGCAGCTGCATTAGAAACAAATGCAAGAGCAGTTCAAATTCCATATTTAGGACTTGCAGGAGTTTTTGTTCTTCTTGCAATATTTTTTATAATAATGAAGTTGCCAAAAATTGTTGAAGAACCACACGAGCCTGGTGCAAAACACGAAAGTACATTAGAACTTTTTGCGAAAACACTTAAATATCCACATCTTGCTTTAGGGGTATTAGGAATATTTTTTTATGTTGGTGGTGAAGTAGCAATTGGAAGCTTTTTGGTTAATTATATGAAAGAGTTAGTTAATTTTACAGCCGAACAAGCCGGCAAGTTTTTAATGTTTTATTGGGGTGGCGCAATGGTTGGTCGTTTTATTGGTTCTGCTATATTAAGATTTATAAAGCCAAGATATGTACTTGCTTTTAATGCTTGTGTTGTATGCCTGTTGCTTATTATTACAATGTTAACTTCTGGATATGTAGCAATGTGGTCGGTTTTGGCAATAGGATTATTTAATTCTATAATGTTTCCAACTATTTTTACATTGGCAATAGCTAAATTAGGACGTCATACAAGCTCGGGTTCTGGATTATTATGTATGGCAATTGTTGGTGGTGCAATAGTTCCATGGATAACGGGAAAGGTTGCTGATATCATTGGATTGCATCATTCTTTTATAATTCCTTTAATATGTTATTGTTATATAATTTTCTATGGTATTAAAGGTGCTATTCCTAAGTTACCAAAAGGTGTTACAGAGAATGATTAATTAAGAATATTTTTTAATATATTTTAAAAAGCTCTCTTTAAAAAAATAAAGAGAGCTTTTTTATTATCCCAAATTATGCATTATAAGGAATAATTGTTTACGTATTTTTTAGAAATATAAAATAACTAAATGAATTTTAATAAGAAAATCTAATTGCAATGCATTAGAAAATTTATTTTTTTCTCAAAATTAACCCTAAAAAAATTTTTATGGTTGATGTCGTGCTTACTACAACTGATGGGACATAAGTCAAAATCAGAGTTATCCCTATGTCAGATCGACCACATCAAGTGCTTTTATATCGCTTGGGGTTGAATCTTCCTGAGCGTCTAACAAACGCGTTTTGTAGTGAAGAAATCGTAAATAAAATGGATAAAAAATGCAAAAAAAACGCATTTTGACGCTAAAAGTGTTCAACTTGGGCTAATACTATGTAAAAAAAATTATTTCTAATTATTCTTTTTAAATAATTTCTTAACATATTTTCATTCACTTTAACTATTTTTTTGTTTATTATAAATAAATATTTTAATTTTTTTTCAATAATATTATATGAATATTCTTGTTCTTAACTGGAGAGATATAAGGCATCCTCAGGCAGGTGGAGCAGAAGTTCATTTTAAAGAAATATTTAAAAGATTGGTAGAGAAAAATCATAAAGTTATTCTTTTAACTACTCGTTTTAAACACTCTGCTAAGAAAGAAGAACAAGATGGAATTAATGTTTTAAGATGGGGAAGTACTTATTTTTTTAACTGGGAGGCTCCATTTTTAATAAGGAAAATATTAAAAAAGCAACATATTGACTGTATAATAGATGATGTAAATAAAATTCCCTTTTTTACACCAAAATGGTTTCCTAAAATTAAATGCGGAGTAATTTTTCATCATTTTTTTGGTAAAACCATTTTTGGACTTACTGCTTATCCACTTGCCCAATATGTTTTACTTTTAGAAAATTTAAGTTTTTGGGGATATAAAAATTCTCCGTGCTGCACTGTATCAAAAAGTACTGCAATGGAATTAGTTCAAAGAGGATTTTCTGAAAATTCTATTTCTATTATAGAAAATAGTGTTGATACCGAAAAATATTCTCCTGATAATACAGTTAAAAAAGAGCAGAATTTAATTTTATACACAGGAAGACTTAAAAAATATAAAAATATAGAAATATTGCTTGATGCTATAAAATGTTTAAACGAACAAGGGAAAAAAACAAGGCTTATTATAGCTGGCTGTGGTGACCACGAAAAATATTTGCAAGCATACGCAAATAAATTAAATATAAGAGAGCAGGTTGAATTTTTAGGCTTTGTTGACGAAAGGGAAAAAATAAAATTATATAAAAAAGCATGTGTTTTTGTTAATCCATCACAAAAAGAAGGATGGGGAATAACAAATATAGAAGCATCTGCCTGTGGAACAGCAGTTATAGCAAACAATGTTGAAGGGTTACGTGATTCTGTTAAAAATATGGAAACAGGATTGCTTTACAAAGAAAATGACTGTAAAGATCTTGTTAGATGTATTAATTTAATCCTTGATAATACTGATTTACGTATGAAATTTGAAAGAGAAGGCAGAAAATGGGCATTAAATTTTTCTTGGGATAAGAGTGCAGAAAAAATGGAGACATGGATAAAAGAAAAAGTATGCAAAAAATAATATCTTTATCATTAAAAATATTAGTTGCAACAGGTATAATTACTTTTATAATTTGGAAACTTGGTTGGAAAGAAATTATAGCCACATGCTCAAATGCGGATCCCCAATGGCTAATTGCTGCAATCATTGTTTTTTTTATAAGTGGATGGCTTGGAGTTATTCAATGGCAGATAATATTAAAAAACAGAGGAGTGAGTTTACCTTTTATAAAAGTTTTTTCTTTTTATTTTATTGGAATGTTTTTTAATAATTTTGCATTTGGAATAATTACTGGAGATGCTCTTAAAGTTGCATATATTAAATTACAAAATGATCAGGGTAAAGCCGGATTTGCAGCAACATTTTTAGACCGATTTGCTGGCTTATGGGTTATGGTAGGGTATGCTGTATTTGGAATTATTTTAATGATAAGACAAAAGGCATTAGAAAGCAGAAGTATGACTCTCGCTTTTGTTGCATTAATATTGGCTTTTATTGGTTTTTGCGGAATCATGATGTTTTTGTTGTCAAAAAAATTACAGGATTTTTCTTTTAATGTTATTGATAAATTGCCTATTAACAAAAAAGAAATTTTAAAAAATATTATAAAAGAAACTATAATAGAATCGCATGATATTCATATTTTATTACCGGTTGGTATTCTTTCTACAATTGTACAATTTTTACGAATAGGTGTTCATATATTGTGTGCCGGCGCATTGAGTCTTTTGACTCCTTTTAATATTCATTATTTTTTTATTTTTGTTCCTGTTCTTGCTGTTATTATGATAGTTCCTCTGCCTTTTGGAGTAAGAGAAAGTATTGGCGGAGCATTGTTTACTATGGCGGGTTTTAATCTTCATGCATCTATTGTAATGGGATTTTTGGCTACCATTGTAGGAAGTGTAGTAAGTATTATAGGTGGAATTCTTTTTATTTTTAATAGATTCAATTTAAAGAAAGAGTTAACATGAAACTTTCTGTTGTAATTCCATTATTAAATGAGAAAGAAAACCTGAAACTGCTTATAGAGTCGCTCTATAATGAGCTAGAAAAAAATAATATTTCCTATGAAATAATTATGATAGATGATGGAAGTACTGATGGTTCGTTTGAAATCATAAGAGAATTATCTTATAAATATAAAGAAAAAATTAAAGCCATAAGATTTGCAAGAAATTATGGAAAGTCGGCTGCTCTTTCTGCTGGAATAAAAAAGGCTGAGGGAGACATTATAGTAACAATGGATGCAGATTTACAGGATGATCCATGCGCTATTTTAGATATGATTAAGCTTATAGAAAACCAAGGATGGGATGTGGTAAGCGGTTGGAAAAAGAAGCGATATGATCCAATTACAAAAACATTACCTTCTAAAATCTGGAATTTTGCAACTTCGGTAGTATCTGGTGTAAAGATACATGATTTTAACTGTGGATTTAAGGCATATAAAAAAGAAGCAGCAAAATCTTTAGAAATATATGGTGAGCGACACAGATATCTTCCTGTTCTTGCTTTCTGGAATGGCTTTAAAGTAACAGAAATGGTGGTACCTCATCATCCTAGAAAATTTGGAAAATCAAAATATGGATTTGGAAGGGGATTTAAAGGACTTTTGGATCTTATTACGCTATTATTCCTTAGAAAATACATGAAAAACCCATTACATTTTTTTGGCTTGATTGGATTTTTGTTTTCCTTATTAGGAACAATAATACTTGCGTATTTTGGTATTGAATGGATTATTACAAAACACATGCATATAAGGCCTTTGGTACTTTTGTCTGTGGGATCTATTATTATGGGAATTCAATTTATTTCAATTGGACTTATAGGTGAAATGATTACAAATTCTCTTTCAACCAAAAACGAATATATTATAAAAGAAGAAATAACTTAATAAATAATTGTTATATGAAAATATTATGCATCTGTCCAATAGGTATTGGCAATTATATAATGTGTTATTCGGCATTTTATGCTATAAAGAAAAACATGCCAAATGCCTCCCTTAATCTCCTCGCGTTGCGTCACAGTATTAAGGAAATAGCTTATAACGATGCTTTATGGGATGAAGTAATTGCGTTTGATCCAGACAAGATAAAAAAAGATTTTAGAAATATTTTATCTTCTATTTTAACAATAATAAAAATTAAATTTGATGTCAGTTTATGTTTTTTCCCATCAAATTCATGGCAATATAATTTTCTTCCATTTTTATGCAGAATAAAAAAAAGATATGCATTTAGATATAAACTAAAAAGAATAAAGAGTCTATCTTTTTTAAATACAAAAAGAATTAATATTGATATAAATTCTCATGATATTTTTCAGAATCTTAAATTAGCAGAATTTTTTTTAAACAAACAAATATCAAAAGAAGAAATAGTGTTCCCTTGCCTCTATAAAGAAGAACATAAAAGATGGGCAATTGAATATTTAAGTTCTATAAAAACCACAAATAAAATATTTATAGCTGTTCATCCGGGTTCTAGTTTGGAGCATGGAATGGAGGCAAAAAGATGGCCGCCCGATAATTTTGCATGTCTTTTAGATTATATATGTGAATTTTTATCAGCAGATGCACTTATTTTTGGTTCAAAAGATGAATCCGAGATAAAATCAGCCGTATTTTCTAAAATGAAAAAAAGAGCTCATATTATTGAGCCTGTTGATATAAGTAAAACAGCAGCTCTAATTTCGCATTGTTTTTGTTGTATTGCAAATGACTCTGGAATAATGCATATTGCAGCTAGTATGAATATTCCTACATGTGGTATTTTTGGACCAACAGACGAAAAACGTAACGGTCCTTATGGCAAAAACAATATTGTTGTAAGAAAAAAAATGAATGGATTCCCTTTATGGACAGCAGAAAATGTTGGGGAACGATTTGTACCTAATGGAGTGGACCCTAAAAAAAGTTTAAATGAGCTTTCAAGTGATGAGGCGTGGATTCAAATAAAACCTTGGCTAGAAAAATTATTAGCAGAAAAAAATATCATAAATTATAAAAAAATTGAACAATAATTAAAAACAATAATTTTATGACGTATTGATTAAAACTTTATAAAGTATGATTACTCATTAAAAAGCTTAAATGAATGATTAAACTATAGGAAAAAATGGTTTATGATATAGTGTATTAAAAAAGAAATGATTGTATTTTAGCAAAAATATTAGGTAATTTTATCAGCACTTTATTTAGGTTGATTTTTTTTAAAAAAGTATAAATTATTTTTTAAAAGAACTTAAAAAATATGAAAAATTTAATTAAAAATATTTTTGTAATAATATTTCTTTTTATTTTTGCAGGTAATTCAGAAATTATTATAAAACCAGATTCCGGTTCAATTCTTTTATGGAAATCTAAAATAGCCAGCTGGATAGAAATAAAAGACAGTTCAGAAGTTGACCTAAATGATTCAATATCTATTAATGATAAATTTACGGCAAAAATATTTTTTGATAAAAACTTTGAGCTTTTACTTAAAGATGAATTACTGGCACATATTAGAAATGAGAATGATTCTTTTATAGTTATTAATCTGATTAAAG
>Ga0123519_10010931_pt1 | contig 13454 bp, 13 predicted proteins | sample YelNatPaOPRAMG02_FD_87396 | JGI IMG/M metagenome (GOLD analysis project Ga0123519, IMG submission 87396) | Hot spring microbial communities from Yellowstone National Park - Yellowstone National Park OP-RAMG-02 (version 2) | ecosystem: Environmental > Aquatic > Thermal springs > Hot (42-90C) ...
CATTTGCTCTTTCAAACATAATTTTTACACCACTTACCGTATTAGAAGTACCAAGATTATAAATAATCCAGCAATTAGCTAAATTATTGTTTGTTCCCCATCTGGTTGTAACATTATTGTCAATAGATTTTACCGCTTCATTTCCTGTTTGCTGTTCCCCAAAACTCTGAACAGAAATTGGCCAAATAGAATCTTCGGTTGCACCACCTCCTCCATCACCAACCTGTTTAAAAAAAAATCGCTCCCAGCCACTACATGAACCGGTTCTGGCTACCAGATTTCTCACAGGATCGGCTGCACAAGTATACTTATTAGCGTCATCATCATTTACTGCATAAATAGCAACGCCACCATCACCAGGAGATGCTTCACATGCTGGAAAACTAAAAATCATTGCTTCTGCTTCGGTACCTGTTGCTTCTAAAGTATCACCTGCTCTAAATTTCACATACATGCCATTTGAAACTGCCCTTAGCTTAAAATTGCTGCCTGCAGGTATTTTCTCAAAGGTTTCTGCACTTGCAGAATCTGTACCAGTTGCTCTTAATGTATTACTACTAAGAATAACATATTTATTATCTCTATTAGCTAAAATTTTATATTTTGGATTTCCAACTTGGCCTGCAGATAGATAAAGGCTTTCTTTTTTATCTATTACCTCTTGTGCTAAAAGTGTCATCTGGCCATCTGATGCATAAAAAGATTGCAATTTATTCACATAGTTTTTTGCAATTGTTGTACTCATGCTTGTATTTATTATCATGCCGATTCCAACGGCAGTTATAGAAAGCAGAATAACAATCGCAATTACCATTATTATTCCTTTAGGGTTTTTAATAAGAGAAATTATTGTTTTCATAATAAACCTCTTTTTAAAAGTAAAATTTATTTCTCAGCCTGAGTTTTATATTAAGTGCTAATCTTCTATAACCATCTTTAAAAACAGGATGTTTATACTTAGGGTCTGGAGATGCAGTTTTTGCACGAACATAAATAGAGGCAGATATCATTTTTTTCCATTCATTTGTTTCGCCATCATCAATGTTGTAAAATTTTATTGCTAATGAATCAATATTTTCTGCCAAAATATAAGAAGAAGAATTATAACAAAAATTTTTTCCATCAATAAAATAGCGATCCATTGTATCGGCATAAACAACATCACCACTTACAAAAGATGCAGGACTTGAAATTACAACTGTATCTGGAATAGAAGTTGAAGCAGTAATAATAACGTTTTGGATTTTGAATTTACTAACAATTCCACCCGTATCTCTTTTTACAAGAGAATCCATTCCATTAAAAGCATTTCCCGAATCTACCGGCACTTTTGTTGTGCTAGATATATCACTTGTAAATTCATGCTTTGCATTTTTTCTGTTTATTTTTATTCTAAAATCATTCATTTTACCTGGTGTTGGGAAAATAACATCATAGTTTTTTTCTGGAAGATTTGTTCCTGCCTGCATTATTACTTCGGTCAATCTTTTAAGAGTATATGTTGCATTTTGATACATATCTGTTGTTTGTTCCTGTAGGTTATAACTCCATAAAGTTGAACTTAGAAGACTATAAACTCCAAGAACAACAATTGCTCCAGCTGCCAATACAACTAAAAGCTCAGTAAGACTTAAGCCATTCTTATGTGAAAGATTAATAAATATTTTTTTAAAAAAGAAGCTACTCACTTTTAAAAATCCTTAGATATACAAGTTTCTACTTTTAATGTATCTTTTTTACCCGGTCCCCAACTTGCCTTTAATACAACTCTGCAAACGTTATTAATTAATGCACCCGAAGGATCATGAAGTGTATCATATATATACCATTTAACATTTATAATTGGCTTTGTTGTGCTGTCAATTATATTCATAGAATCTGTATTCTTAAATTGATTAAAATTATTGGTAGGATCTTGCGCAATAATCATTCTCTGTCTTTCTATTTGCTTTTCTATAACATGGCCTGCGATCATTAGTCTGTTTGTATAGCTTGTTTGTGACCACGAAGTTTTTTGCCACATTAATATTGCTATTGCGCTTATTGCAATAATAACAATAGATAACAATATTTCTATTAAGGTAAAACCTTTTTTATTTATTAATTTTTTCATTTAATATTAATCCTTCCTGTACTTGGAATAATTGTTATAGTTCTAATTTTGTTTCTTTTACTTTTTACAATAATAGACCCGCCATTTTTTGCACTTCCATCTCCACGAAAAACAACTGCGCTATCAACAATGCCGCCCGATAAGGGAATACTATCTCTAATATCTTTTGGCAATTTATAATTTCCTAAATAAATAAGATCTGATACATCATATTTATCTTTAAGAGAACCCCTATCTATAAATATAAAAGATGTCTGTGGAGTACTTTTCACATCAAAATAAACTCCTACATGAACTGTTGGATCAGCAAGTGCCCTTGTTCTTGCTACAATCAATTGCCTTTTAATTGTATTAGCAGCTGTTCTAAGCTTTATTATATCCACCATTGGTACTAAATTTGGTATAGCAACAGCCGCAAGAATGCTTGCTACAATAATTACTACTAAAATTTCCGGTAAAGTAAAACCTCTTTGATTTTTCATATTATTGTCTTCCTATTATTAAGTATATAATATTTTAAAAAAAATATCAAATTAAATTAAAAAATATTTTTAATTAAAACGGTTAACTTTTTTATTTGTAATTAATTATTTATTAAGGCAATTAATCGTTTAAGTTTTTTAATAATTATTATTTATTATTTAATTTTTCAACTAAATAATAATATTAAAAATTAAATTCTAAAATTAGCATTTTTTTATCTAATTTATGCCTTAGAATTTTTTGAATAATAAAAACATATCCACATGCACCTATATATACTTCTCTTATTTTAATTTTTTTCTATTGCTTTAAAATTGACAAAATGTAAATATTAAAGAAAATAAAAATAATTTTTAAAAATTATTTAGGATGGGAAGTATCCCCCAACAAAAGAAAAAAAATTTATTATGAAAGAAAAATATTTTTAAAAAATATTATATTTTGTATTAGCAATAATATTATTAAGCATTAACTAAAATTTATAATTAAAAAAATATGTATCAATGTCTTCTTAAATCTATTAATATTTTTTTACTCTTAAATAATATAACTTTTATTTCATTATTTTACTTCTATAGCAGCCTTTCTTAATCCTCTTTTAAGAAAATGAATTCTTCGCCTAATTAATTTCAATTTTTTATGATCGCCAGATTTCAAAGCCTCGTTTCTTTTTATTTTTAATTCCTTTATTTTTTGTTTTATCTTTATTTTCTTCTCTCCCACCGCGACTTTATGATGTGTAAGCATGCTAATATTTAATGCCTTGCATATTTGTACCAATAGATGATCTTTATTCATCTGGGAATAACCCTGTACTGCTTCATGTTGAATTCCTGCAGCAATTTCTCTTAATTCTGCAATTGTTTTCTTTTTAAGTTCTTCGTAGGTGTAAGACATAAAGCTATTTTTCTCCTTTCCAATTTAAATTATATCTTTTTATTTTATTTATATTTTCTAAAAGTAAAATTTGCAATTTTAATAATCAATATTTTTTCCCATACAATATAAAAATTTATAACTAAATGTTTACATTACTTATATGTTTTTTTTATGATATAATAATTTTTTAATACAAATATAACTCCAATTTATGCAATAGAATTATTATTTAAACAATTAATTTTATTTTCTCCTCGTTATATTTATATTTTAATTTTTTAGGTGGGGGAAGCCTCCCCCTAGCTCCATCCCTGCCTAGGGCAGGTATTCCGCTACCCCCTCCTGGGTGTGCCCGGGGAAACGCTCTCTGTTCAATTACCACCGTCTGGCAGGGCACACCCGCGAACCTCGTTGATTATGAAAAAATTATCAGAAATTTTTTTTAAATTTTTTACTTTTTCTTAAATAAATCATTTATTAAAATTATCAGCGAATAAAAACCTATCCATGTGCATATATAAATATTTATTCTCTTATCTCGTCTTTTTTATATTTTTTTTATTTATTGCTTTAAAATTTTCAAGTTGTAAATTATAAAGTAATATTTCTTTATTTTAAAAGATGAACAAAACACATTATTATAATCAATTTTAAATAATATTTGTTCCTAAAGAATAACTTGGTTTATAACATGTATTATAGAACATATATTTTTCCCCAATTATTCAATAAAAATCTTATTAAAATATTTAAGTTTTTTACATTTTAAATAGAGACCAAAAATTTTTATATAAAAATATTCAATTATTAATTATTTAGTTGCCCAAAGGCCATGCAGATTACAATATTCTCTTGCAATAAGCGGTACATCTTCGTTTATAGTAAATGTAGCTTCTGCTGTTGTATCTGTTTCCTTAAATTCATGGCGCAAAACTTTTTGACCTGCAATTAATTCAATAAAAAGTATATAATGTTCTTTTGTCATTGGATGTGGAACAGAGCCAATCTTAACTTTTACCGTATTGCCATTTTTTTCAATAACTGGCACATGTTTTTCTTTTGCAGCATCCTGAGTATTTGCAATAAGCTCTTTCATTTCTTTTCCACAGCATAATACAGCTTGTTCGCCATTCCATAAAGATTCAATAACAGTACCACAACTTTCACATTTATAAATGCTTCTTTTTTTAATCATAAAAAATCCTTTCCTTTTTAATATTTTATTTTTAACTTTAAAAAATTTATTAACAAATTACGAATTAATTATAATCAATATTTTATTTGATTATATTTTTTTACTGTAAACTTTGTTTTTTTAAAACCATTTAAAATATTTTTAATATTATTTCAATATAATTTTAATTAAATATACAATTAATTAAATATACAATAATAATTATTTTTTATAAGGAGAATAAATTTTGAATAAGATTAAAATAGGAATTCTTGGCGCAACTGGGTATACAGGATTAGAACTTGTAAAAATTTTGCAACATCATCCTTTTGCAGAAATAGCATTTTTATCTTCTCAGTCTTATGCTAATCAAAAATTTAGCGATGTGTTTCCTTCTTTAAAAAATATATGCGATGATACTTTAATTGAACCAGAAAAAACATATAGCATTAACGTAGATTGTGTTTTTTCGTGTTTGCCACACGGCACTTCTGCTTCTTTACTTATTCCTTTTATTGAAAAAAAAATCAAGGTAATAGATTTAAGCGCAGATTTTAGAATAAAAAATACAGAAGAATATCAAAAATGGTATAAAGTTCAACATCCTTGCCCACAATTTTTAAATAAGTCTGTTTTTGGATTATGCGAACATTATAGGAACGAAATATCAAATGCAGATATTATTGCCAATCCCGGATGTTATGCTACAAGCATAATGCTTCCTCTTTTACCTTTATTTAAAGATAAAAGTGTTAAAATATCTTTTGTTATTTCCGATTCAAAATCGGGTGTTAGCGGAGCAGGCAGATCTCTTAAGCTTACAAGCCATTTTGTTGAGGCGCACGAAAATTTTTCTGCTTATTCTATAGGGCATACCCACCGACATATAGCAGAAATAGAACAAGAATTATCAAAAGCAGCTCAAAAAAAAATTACAATAACATTTTGTCCTCATCTCATCCCTACAAATAGAGGTATTTTATCTACCATTTACTTAATTGGAATAAATAAAACAGCAGAAGAGTGCTTTAATATTCTTGAAAATTCCTATAAAGAAGAACCTTTTATACGGCTAAGAAAAGGTTCAGATTTACCAACAACTGCTGGTGTTGTAAATACTAATTATTGTGATATTGCGTTTGCTTGCGGGTCAAACAAAGAAGAAGTTATATGCGTTTCTGCTATAGATAATCTTATTAAAGGTGCAAGCGGACAGGCTATACAAAATATGAATATAATGTTTGGCTTTACAGAAACAACTGGCCTTAAATAATTAATAAAAGGAATATTATGGAGAATGTATGTATTAAAATAGGTGGTTCTACTCTTGATACACCCGAATTTTTTATAGACTTTGCCAAAAGTATAAAAGAGATTTGTAATATCTTTTTCCCGATAATAGTTCATGGCGGCGGAAAAGATATAGCCAAGCATTTAGAACTATTAAACAAAGAATATAAATTTATTGAAGGAATGAGAGTAACAGACGCAGAAACAGTTTCTATTGTTCAAATGGTATTATCGGGTGATGTAAACAAGCGAATAGTAAATGCTTTATTAAAACAAAACATCAGGGCAATTGGCATTAGTGGAGTTGATTGCAATTTTTTGTGTGCAGAACGTATGACTATAAACGGTCAGGATATTGGTTTTGTTGGAGACATTAAAGCTGTTGATACTTATATAATTGAAGTGTGTAAAAAAAACGGTATTGTTCCTGTTATTTCTCCAATTTCGCGTGACAAAGAAGGAAATATTTACAATGTTAATGCAGATCTTGCTGCAAGTAAAATAGCAAATGTTATTAAAGTGCAACATCTTTTATATATTTCCGATGTTTCGGGTGTAATTTTGGATGGTAAAGTAAGCCGTTTTATTAAAACTACAGAGATAGAAAAACTTATTCAGGCTGGGTTTGTTAAAGGAGGAATGATTCCCAAATTAAGAAGTGCAAAAGAATCTGTTGAAGCAGGGGTTTCTAAGGTTCATATATGTAAATGGAATGGGGTCGAAACACTTAAAACCGAACTTTCTTCAAATAATTTTTCTGGGACTATTATTCTGCAATAAATTATCTTGTATTTTCTTAAACAGAAAGAAAGTATCATGGATTATCAAACTTTTGATGATGTATTTGTTAATACTTATAAAAGAACTCCTCCTCCTATGATTAAAGGAGAAGGGATTTATCTTTTTGACTCAGAAGGAAAAAAATATCTTGATTTTGGAGCCGGTATTGCAGTAAATGCACTGGGGCATTGTCATCCGGATATTGTTGCAGCTTTAAAAAAACAGGCAGAAATTCTTATTCATTCTTCTAACCTGTATTATAACCTTCCTCAATATGAACTTGCCAAACTTTTATCCCAAAAAACTTTTGGTGGTAAAGTGTTTTTTTGCAATAGCGGAACAGAGGCAATAGAGGCTGCAATAAAATTTGCTAGAAAATTTGCTTTTATCCATAATAAAACAAAAGAAAAATATCATGTTCTTTCTTTTAGTAATTGTTTTCACGGAAGAACCTATGGAGCACTTTCTGCTACTGCTCAAGAACAATTTAAAGAAGGCTTTGGACCATTTCTTGAAGGCTTTCACTTTGCAAAGTTTAACGATATATCACAAACAAAAAATATGCTTAACAAATACAATTTTTGTGCAATTATAGTTGAACCAATTCAGGGTGAAGGTGGTATCAACATAGGTTCTTTGGATTTTTTGTCTTTTTTGCGCGAATATACTAAAAAAAATCAGATAATATTAATATTTGACGAAATACAATGTGGACTTGGTAGATGTGGATCAATGTGGTGCTGTGAACAATATAATATAATTCCAGATATTATTGCATGTGCAAAACCACTGGGTGGTGGTCTTCCGTTAGGTGCTGTAATTTGTAAAGAGCACGTTGCAGAGGTAATATCAGCTGGTAATCATGGAACAACCTTTGGTGGTAATCCTGTTGCATGTGCATTGGGAAAAGTAATTGTTGAAAAAGTATCAGACTCAAAATTTCTTGAAAATGTTAAAAATAACGGTGAATTTTTATTAAATTGTTTAAATCAAATTTATCAAAAGCATCACAATAAAATAAAGGAAATTAGAGGTAAAGGTTTAATGATTGGAGTTGAGCTTAATTTTGATCCAACCGATATTATATCAAAATGCAGGGAGAATGGTTTGCTCGTTATTAAAGCAGAAAATAAAACAATCAGATTCATGCCACCTCTAATTGTAAATAAAGAACAAATAACAAATGCAGTTGATATTTTTGATAATGTCCTTTTAAATATTTAGAATATTTTTTCTTTGAAAGGAATATAATAATATGAAAAAAGTTGTTCTTTTATACTCGGGTGGTTTAGATACTTCTGTTATGATACCATGGCTTAAAGAAAATTATAATTGCGAGGTAATTGCCATGTGTGCAGATGTTGGCTTGGCAGAAGAAACAAAAGGATTGAAAGAAAAAGCAATAAAAACAGGTGCTTCAAAATTTTATCTTGAGGATTTAAAAGAAGATTTTGTTAAAAATTATATATTCCCCACTCTTAAAGCCGGAGCCATATATGAAGGAGCATATCTTTTAGGAACCAGCTTTGCACGACCAGTTATTGCAAAAAGAGCAGTAGAAATTGCACATAAAGAAAAAGCTTATGCAATTGCTCATGGCGCAACAGGCAAGGGTAACGATCAGGTAAGATTCGAATTAACAATTATGGCTTTGGATCCAAAATTAGAAATCATATCTCCATGGAAAGACCCCAAATGGACATTTCAGTCACGGGAAGATTTGCTAGAATATGCGGCAAAAAAAAATATTCCTGTAAGTCAATCTAAAAAAAGAATATATTCCGAAGACCGCAATATATGGCATATAAGCCACGAAGGCGGGATTTTAGAAGATCCATCCCAACAACCACCCGATGACGTGTATACAATATCAAATACTATAGAAAAAGCACCCGATAAGCCCGAATATGTTTCTATTGGATTTGAAAAGGGAATACCTGTTTCTGTAAACGGGAAAATACTTTCGGCTGTTAATCTTATTTATAAACTTAATGAAATTGGTTCTAAACATGCTATCGGACATATAGACATGGTAGAAAACAGACTGGTTGGAATAAAATCAAGAGGAGTCTACGAAACACCAGGCGGAACAATCTTGTTTTTTGCTCATAGAGAATTAGAACGTCTTGTTTTAGACAGAGAAACATTTCATTTTAAAGAACAAATTGCACTTAAATATGCAGAACTTGTTTATTATGGCCAATGGTTTTGTAAGTTAAGGGAATGTCTTGATGCTTTTATTGATAAAACCCAATTAAATGTTTCGGGAACCGTAAAATTAAAACTATATAAAGGTAATATTTGCCCTGCAGGTGCAACATCGCCATATTCTCTTTATTTTACAGACCTTGCATCCTTTACAGATACACAACTGTACGATCAAAAAGATGCAAAAGGGTTTATAAAAATTTTTGGTTTACCAATGAAAGTTGCTAGCATAGCAAAAAATAGATTAAAAAAATAAATGCAAATTAAAATAACATATTATGAATAAAATTAGAGCAGATTGCATAATTGTTGCTGCAGGTATGGGGAAAAGACTTGGTTTAAAAATACCAAAGGCATTTGTTAAAATTGAAGGCATGTATCTTTTTGAATATTCTTTTATTACCTTTTTTAACCATCCTTTAATTAAAAAAGTTATTCTTGTTGTTCCCGTATCAAAAACAAACTTTACCTTTAATTATTTATTGAGAAAATTTTCTTATATAGAAAAAACAAAATTATTAAAAAAAGTATTTGTCGTATCGGGCGGAGAACATAGATGGCAATCTGTAAAAAATGGGCTTAATTTAGCAGATTCTGATTTTGTTATTGTGCATGACTCGGCAAGGCCATTTGTAACAAATAAGATTATAAACAATGTTTTAACCTGTGGTTTAAAATATGATTGTGTTATAACTGCCATACCAATAGCCGATACGGTAAAAAAAATTAAAGATGGGAAAGTAATCCAAACAATTGACAGAAACAAATTGGTACGGGTTCAAACTCCTCAACTTTTTAACCGTTTGTTATTACAAAATGTTTTAGCAAAAGTAAACAAACACTCCTCTCCCCCAACAGACGAAGCCTATCTTATGGAAAAGGCAAAAATTCTTGTGGGAATAACATCGGGAGATGATTTTAATTTTAAAATTACAACCAAAAAAGATTTGCTCTTGGCGAAAATGCTTATAAAAGAAAGAATATTATATAAAAATTTATAATTTTACCTATTTGTTTCAAATATCTTTTCAAATACAGATGCAGCCTTTACAAAAGCAGAAAGAACCTTAGGATCAAAATGTTCGGGCTTTGTTCTTCCATCGCCCTCGGTAATTATTTTGTATGCTGTTGTATGATCTAAAGCCTCTTTATATGGTTTTTTACTGCGTAAGGCATCGTACTGATCACATATATTTAATATTCTGCCTTCTAAAGGAATATCTTCTCCTTTAAGTCCATTCGGATATCCGGTTCCATCATAACGTTCATGATGAGAAATGGCAATATTTGCCGCCATTTTTAAATAATTATTTTCTGAACCAAAGAGTATTTTGTGACCAATTATTGTATGCTTTTTCATTACTTCAAATTCCTCTTTTGTAAGGGCAGAGGGTTTTAGTAATATAGCATCTGGTATTCCAATCTTTCCTATATCGTGCATTGAGCTTGCAACAGCCATATTCTCGCTAAAAATATTATCTATCCTCATTACAGCAGATAGCACTGTAGAATACATGCTAATTCTTTTTACATGATTTCCAGTATCATCATCACGATATTCTGCAGCCATTAAAAGTCTTTGAGCCATTTCTCTACTTAAAAGCCTTGTTCTTATTATTGTTTCGTTTAATTGATTTGTTTTTTCTGAAACTGTTTTTTGTATTATTGCCTTGTATCTTTTTTCTATATTTAAAGCTCTTGTAAAATTTGATGCTTTTTTAATAACATTTAAAAGATATTCTTCATCAAACAAATCCATTAAAAAACAGTCATAGGCACCTTTTTTTATAATTTCTTTTATAGAATTAACGTTTTGAGATGATATTAAAGCAATAAAAGGCAAATTTGGATATAACTCCTGAACCTTTTGAAATTGTTTTGTACCAAAAGTGAATTCGTTGTTTGTGCTCATGCAAACAATATCAACTCTGGTTTTTTTAATAATTCCCAGCATTTCGGATAAATCTTTTATCCAAAAAGCATTAAATCCATTTTTTTTTAAACAGACTAAGATTTTATTTATATTATCCTGATTTATATCAAATAACAGAACAGTTATTTTTGATTCCTGATTCAAGATTTCTCCTTTTATTATTTTTTCATTTTACTAATAATAACAGAGTATAGGGTAAAACACATTCAAAAACAATTATAGGAATTAATAGTATTTCTTTATTAAATTCCTTTAAAAAATTTTCTAACGAGACACAAAAAATAATTATTAATGCAATCATAGAAGGAAATAAAAATCTCCCATCTGCATTATCCCAGTAAAAATTATAGTTTAAATAAGCAATTAGATTAAAAATTAAAATGAATAAAGCAAAAATTTGCCATAAAGATTTTTTTGCTTTTTTTAAAAAATAAACAGCAAATAAAATAATATTTATTAAAATGATAATAGTTTCCAATTTAAGAAAATATCCAACAAAATGTGAAGGCGGAATATGCTGCATAGGAAACCAAAAACTATAAACAGCAAAAATGCAAAAACGAATAAATTGATGATATGAGTCAAATAAGAAAAATTGAGGTGGCCCATTTCCCACATCAAAAGCAAAAATAGAATTATAAACCAAATAATTACGCAAATACCACGGAGAGGCTAAAATAGTACTTACTCCTAACAATATCACTAAAGAATAAATCCATTCTGTTTTCTTTAAAAAAACAAATTTATAAAAATATATTCCAATAAAAACAGGAATAAAAATAAATATTGATGTTTTTACGAGTAATCCAATGCCTAAAATCAAACCACAAATTAGAGATAACACATAAAGCTTGCTCATATTCAAAAGATTACTTTCTTCACAAATTTTAATAATTTTATAGGTAAGAATTAAAGAAAATAACCAACACAATGAATCGTTAGATACAACAGAACAAAAATACGCATGAGAAGGCAAAAATGCAGTAAAAATAACAGAGCCATAAATTATGTGCTTGGAAAACGATAAATATGTAAAGATCTTTTTTATAATAATAAGGCATAAAATACCAAAAATAAAAGATAAAATTCTACATGTTAAAAGAGATTTTTCTTGTCCAAATATTATTTCTAAAAAAGCGCCCAAAATATAGTAAACAGGTGCCTGATAATATTCAAATTCATTTTTAACAAATGCATCTTTTTCTCTAGCATGATGCATTTGAATAGGAAATTTTTTATTCTTTGCAAGATAATGAACATAATTTAAATGAGAAGCCTCATCATTTAATCCTTCTAATTTATATGCAACTGTTTGCGAAGACGGTAATAATAAAACATAAGCAAGCCTTATTGATATTGCTATAGTCAATAAAATTATTATTAATAATTTTAATTTCATTTTTTCTGTTTTCGGCAAAGTAATTGTTTTGTTCTTTTTAACAAGACATTATAAACTTTTTATTATGTTTTGACAACTACCATTAAATATCTTTTCCCTAACATGTTTAAAAGATTATAATCTGGGATTTCGGCAATTCTGCTTTGCAATAATCGGTTCTAGTTTATTATAGTTGCAGTTTTATACACCAATGCAGCGTCAATACTCGCTTTAAGTTTAGTAATAAGCTTATTGTTTACTGTTATTGTCTTGAGCATAGTCATATTAATTCCATCTATTATACCTTTATATATATGTGTTATATGAAGTGGCGGTTTCACTCTTTATCATATCTCTAAAATTGAAAATGAACAAGAACATCTGAAAGATTGGTAATATCTTTTTTATTTATGCCTTTAGCCAAATATATTAATTCAACTCTAAATATTTTTTCGTTATATCTGTTTGACAAAAGCTTAAAACAAGGCTCGGCTGAGTAATTATAACGAAAGTCTTTAGCTTTAAAATAGCCACCTTTCCCGCTTTTAAAAATATTTTTTCCGTAATACTGATAAAGTTGCCCATTAGGAATACACACCAATTTAAGAGCTTTAATATTTGCCTTAGCATGTTCGTGAATTAGTTGAATAATATAGGTTAGACAAGGCTTCTCTATTTCTTGAGTAATTTGATAATACTGTGGAAGGTTAGGTAAAAATACCTTATTCACTCCATAAGAAGTTTGGTTAATGCCAATGTTAATTTTGCCTTTGTAATCTGCTGGATTATCTATAAGAGCAGTTTTAATTTCAATATGCATGAAGGCATCTGGTAGTTCAAACATTAAGTCTGAACCAACAGGAGAAGAATTAGGAAATCTTAAAATAGAGGCAAAGAAATGATGAAAAATTCTCTCTGCGCCAGTATCTAAATCAGATGCTTTATAACCGCTTCTTGCTGTTTTTATAAAATTACTATACCAATTATTTAGAATTTTTATTCGTGAATTTAACCCATCAATCAGAGTATTTAGGTCTTGTTTCAAATGAAGCAAAACTAATTCAAAATATTGTCTTTCTATCTTTTCAAGTAAAAAATCACTTAACATAGATTATCTCCTTAAGATTAGGGCATCTTTTTTCAATAACATTAATGTATTCAGCAACTAATTCTAACAATATAGCATTTCTACCCAAATCATAAGCGACCTTACCAG
>Ga0123519_10010934_pt1 | contig 13454 bp, 10 predicted proteins | sample YelNatPaOPRAMG02_FD_87396 | JGI IMG/M metagenome (GOLD analysis project Ga0123519, IMG submission 87396) | Hot spring microbial communities from Yellowstone National Park - Yellowstone National Park OP-RAMG-02 (version 2) | ecosystem: Environmental > Aquatic > Thermal springs > Hot (42-90C) ...
CTTAAAATAATATTAATGCAATCAAACAAAAATATAAAAGCCTTTACGAAACTTGGTATGGTAAATATAATGTTTATGGTGCTTTTATTGAGAAATCAATTAAATTGCTGAAACCAGAAGGGAGACTAATATTTGTTGTTCCTGCAACATTTATGATTTTAGATGAGTTCAAAAAACTGAGAACTTTTTTATCTCAAAATGGTAAAACTACTTTAATCTATTTAGGACCAGATGCGTTTAAGCCTGAAGCTGATGTTTCATCTGTGGTGTTAGATTTTCGCAAGTCTAACATAAACTCATATTTAGAACTTTTTGAATATCAAAATAATGAAATTCACGATATAAAGATCAATTCTCGTTGGAAAGGCGAAGTGGTAAAATTTGAGACGAATTACACCCAGAAATTAGAAAGTGTTTGCCTTCACCGATTGCATGATATTTACGAGATCAAGGTATCTCCCCGAACCCCTGAGATCAAGAATAGTCTTTTTATAGAAAAAGAAAGACCTATTCAAATAGAAGATTATATTCCTTTATTAAATGGACGAAATCTTAAATGTAACAAGATCAACTATGAATGCTTAACAGGGTATTGGATTAAAAAAGCAGATGTAAATAAACTCAGAGGATATTTCCAAAATCCTCATATTGTCGTTGGTTTAGGTTTTCGAGAAAATGGAAAAGTGGCAGGGGCTTTGGATAAGAGATGTTATCCTTGGATGGGCGATGTTTATCATTTGCTAAAAAAGGGCGATCTTTTCAGCTCAAAATTTGATATGAGTGATACAGAGATATTGGAATATCTCAACTCTGTATATGTCCAAAAATATATAAAAGATACATATAGGCAGATCACTTATCATTTAAGCATTTCTCAGCTTAAAAATTTGCCATTACCTACGAGAAAAGAGTGGGAGATAATAAAATCATGGAGAGGTTGTAGAAAGATAGATGCGTATAATAGTTTGTATAAAACAAGTTCCAGACACAAGCCAAATGAAATTTGATAAAGAGACATACTCTCTGATCAGAGATGGCGTCCCATTTATTATAAATCCCTTTGACGAAAATGCGATTGAAGCAGGTCTGCAAATTAAAGAAAAACATGGCGGAGAGGTAATCGTTATAAGTATGGGTCCCCCACAAGTTGTGGAGTCTTTACGTCATGCTATCGCTATGGGTGCAGATCAGGCGATACTTCTCAGCGATAGGCGATTCGCACTTGCAGACACACTTGCAACATCATATACGCTTGCGACTGCGATAAAAAAGATCGGCGGATATGACATACTTCTATTCGGCAAACAATCAATAGATAGCGATACTGCCCATGTCGGACCTAGTGTTGCAGAATATCTCGGTTTGCCACAGATAACCTATGCAAAAAATATAAAAATAGATGATGGCAAGGTGATAGCAGAACGAGTGCTTGAAGGGTATTCTGAAATCGTTGAATCCCCTATGCCAGTTGTCATAACTGTTGTCCGTGAGATAAACAAGCCAAGACATCCGTCACTTAAAGGTGTTTTAAGAGCTAAAAAAGTTGAAATACCAGTTTGGACGCCAGAAACCATAGACGCAGATATTAATAGAATCGGGAAAAACGGCTCTGCAACTGTTGTGACGGGGACATTCACTCCATCATTACGCGGCAAAAATGAAATATTGACAGGGACACCAGAGGAGATCGCCGAAACATTATTTGCAAAGCTGAGGGGACTGAATTTGATTTAATCTATTTTAAGAGGTGATACGATGGTTAAAACTGTAAATAAAACAGTAGGGGAACTGACTGTTCAAGATTTTCAGGATATTGTCAGAAAAATTGTCCGTGAGGAAATGTCATCAAATTGGCGTATTGATAATGAAGGAAACATCATTTTTCTTTTTGAAGAAGATTATATTGATTATATAAATAAACGTAAGGGGGAAAGCCCTCTTGAAATTAATGCTTTTTTCATTGATGACCAAGGATTCACTGTTAGATATACTGATGAGGAGTTGACTGCGAAAGCAAAAAAACGTATTGAAAAAGCAAAAATGGAGATCGCCAAAGGAAAAGGAATAAATCTTGAAGAAATCAAGCAACGTCTCAAAGCCAAAGAATGAACAACAATGGGAAGCAATAATATCACCGACCGCATTACGTAGACTTGAACGCTTACCAAAGGAAGTTGCTCAAGATATTATTAATAAGATTGATTGGTTATGTAGTGAATCTAACACCATAAAGCATTCTCGCTTAAAAGGTGGGAAAGAATTTAGCCTTCACTCAGGACAATACAGGATACTATACCTTTTAGATCGTTCACAACGAAGAATTGATATTCTGGACATTGGTAAACATGATGAAGTTTATAAACGTTTACGGAAAGTGTAGAGTCTTAAATAATGATTGGATTTTTAGGTTATGGAAAAAATAAATTTTGACGAATACAAAGGACTTTGGGTCTATGCTGAACAACGCGACGGTATATTAATGAACGTCGCTCTTGAATTGCTTGGTGCAGGACGAGGATTAGCAGATATTCTTGGTGTCCCATTATCAGCGTTATTGCTTGGAAATAGGACTGATGAGATAGCTAAACAATTGATACATTTCGGAGCAGATCAGGTATATGTTGTTGATCATCCATTGCTGAAACAATATGAGGTGAACTTATACACAAAAGCCATAGCTTCTGCCATAGAGAAATATCGCCCTGAAATTATGCTTTTCGGTGCAACATTTATCGGCAGAGAACTCGCCCCAAGGCTTGCAACAAGGTTACAGGTCGGCTTATCCGCTGATTGCACAGAATTAGCGATAGATCAGGAAAATCGCTTGCTTGTCCAAACTAAACCTGCATTTGGCGGAAATGTTATGGCGAAGATAATTATTCCAAACCATCGCCCACAAATGGCTACTGTCAGACCAAATGTGATGAAACGGTTAGAACCTCAAACATCACGGACAGGTCAAATTATCCATATAAACGATGTCTCATTGCAAGCGGAAGATATACTTACAAAGGTGATTGATATAGTCAAGGATGCAGAATCCAGCGTCAATCTTCAAGAAGCAAAGATAATCGTTGCTGGTGGATTTGGTCTTGGCAAGGCGGAGAATTTCAGTTTGATCCGTGAGCTTGCAAATGTGCTTGGCGGGGCAGTTGGCGCATCAAGGGCAGTCGTAGATGCAGATTGGATCTCATCATATCATCTCGTAGGGCAGACGGGAAAAACCGTTCAGCCGAAACTATATATCGCTTGTGGAATATCAGGTTGCATACAGCATATAGTCGGTATGCAGTCATCGGAAGTCATTATCGCAATAAATAAAGACCCTAACGCTCCTATATTTAACATAGCGACTTATGGCATAGTTGGCGATTTAACCGAGATTGTGCCAGCTATAACAAAAGTTTTCAAGGAAAATTTAGGGAAATAACGGAGAATATACCATGTCACAAATGATGGAAGAATTGACCTATCAGCAACGTCTTGATATGCTTCACGAATTGAAACTTGAACATACAAGGCAGAAACGAGAAGCTAAGGGACCGATGGATCATGACGATCAAGGGCAAATCCTTTTACCGCCAGAGGCATGCGAAGAAGTGGAAGCGGTAAGCGGATCAGGTGTCGTGATTAAAGATGTTATCTTGAAAGGGTTTAAGCCAAAAAGCAATCATCCAAGCGGGGGGTTCTTTGGTGCAAAAGCTGTTGGTGAAAATTTCAGAATGCTATTAGACGCTCATCCGACCTATGTCAATCCTATAAATTCAATGGCAGGCGTTTATATGGTTAATTTTAACTCATATAGAAATCCCGGTTGGAATCCAGATCACGATTACTCTCATCTGCACGAGGAACAGCACAAATATCGCCTCAGCACAGGTATCGGCGGACTTCAACATTTCTGCCCTGATCTCACTATCGGTCTAAATTTAGGATGGGGCGGATTGTTAGATAAAGTTAGATATTACAGACAAATTAATACTCATGACCCTGAATTCTACGATGGATTAGAGGACATAATTATCGGCATGCAGAATTGGATACGTCGCCATTCAGAATCCGCCAAAGAAATGGCTGAAAAAGAAGATCATCCACAATTGAAAGAAAATCTTCTCGCAATTGCGGATATATGCCAAAGGCTCACAACAGAACCGCCTTGGTCGTTCCGCTCTGCATGTCAATGGCTTGTGTTCTTCCAAGCAGCAGCAAAGATGTATAACGGAAGTGGAGAGTGGGGACAGCTTGATGAACTGCTAAGACCTTACTATGAACATGACATACAAGCAGGCATTTTAACTGACGAAGAAGCTATTTTCCATATCGCATGTCTTCTGCTCAGTGAAACCGCATATATTCAACTTGGCGGTCCTGACGCTAATGGCAAAGACCTGACAAGCCCTGTCTCATTCCTCATACTTGAAGCTGTTCATCGCCTAAAAATTCCTGCTAATATCGGCATTCGCGTCGGCGATGGTATTGATCCGAAGTTGTTTCAAAGGGGCGTTGAGATATTATTTGAAGATAAAATGGGATTTCCGAAGTTTTTGGGCGATAAAACTGTAACCGAAGGCTTTATGAGGAATGGATACCCAATTGAACTTGGAAGACAAAGGACATATTCAGGCTGTCATTGGTTAGCTATACCCGGTCGTGAATATACGATGAATGATCTTATCAAAATTGAGTTTGGCACTATTTTTGACATATCGCTTAAAGAGATGATGAGCGATCCTTCTGTTGAACCGAGCACTCAGGAGCTTTGGAGACGTTTTGAAAAGCATCTACAACGGGCAGTTGAAGTTATCGCAGAAGGCATTGATTTCCATCTTGAACACATGCACAAAGTTTTTCCCGAACTTTATCTTGATCTCTTTTGCTATGGTCCTGTTGAAAAAGGCTTAGATGCAACTAACGGAGGTGTTGAATACTATAATATCTGTGTTGATGGGGCATCTCTCGCGACTGCTGCGGATTCATTCGCTGCAATTGAGCAACGTGTTGAAAAAGAAAAACTTTTGACATGGCAAGAATTGATGCACTACTTAGAAACTGATTGGGCAGGAACTGATGGGGAACGTGTCAGACTGATGATGAAAAATATCCCTCGTTTTGGCAGTGGTGGGTCTTGTGCTGATGAATGGGCGTTACGTATTACGAATACATTTACCGCATTAGTAAAAGAAAAGCCAACCCCAAAGGGATATAACATGATTCCAGGTCTATTTTCATGGGCAGCGGTGATCGGTTTTGGCAAGCAATTAGGGGCAACTCCAAATGGACGACATGCAGGCGACCCCGTTTCACACGGTCCTAATCCTGATCCGGGCTTTAATAGAGGTTCACATGGCACGCCAACGCAAATGGTCAAAGCAGTTGCATCAGTCCAGCCCGGATATGGCAATACCGCTCCGCTTCAATTGGATATGGACCCTGGGATAGTTAAAGACGAGGAGGGATTAAACAAAGTAAGCGCCTTAATAAAAAGCCATTTTGATCTTGGTGGAACGATGGTCAATATCAACGTATTGAACAAAGAGACGATATTAGATGCTTATAATGATCCGCTAAAATATCCCGATCTTATTGTCCGTGTTACTGGATTTAGCGCGTATTTTGCCAGTTTATCGCCAGAATTGCGTAAATATGTTGTTGACCGAATTGTTTATGATAGTTAAATATCCCGATTTTATAATTTAGGAGATAAATAATGGCAGAAGATAAAGTGCGTATCGCTTTTGTCGGATGTGGTGGTCATGCAAATCATTCGCTTTATCCCGTAATCCATCGCATAAATGAAATAGACCTTGTTGCTGTCGTTGACAAAGTAGAAGAAAAAAGGCTTCGCGTCCAAAGGCTGTTTGGGGCATTAAGAAGCTATGCCGATGTTGATGAGATGTTGGATAAAGAAAAGCCAGAAGGAGTCTGTATAGTAGGTCCTCCGCAAATGCACTATGAGGTTGGGATGCAAGTTTTGGAAAGAGGCATTCCGATATTCGTAGAAAAACCGTCAAGCATAGACTTTGATCATGCCTATACGCTTGCTGAAACTGCCCGAAAAAAAGGGACATTTGGAATGACAGCGTTTATGAAACGTTTCGCTACCGCTTATGAAGAGGCAAAAGCGATCACCATGAGACCAGAGTTCGGTCCTGTCTCAATGGTTAGCATAAGATATACTCATGGTGCATATCCACTGATTTGGGGATTAGAGCCTGAACTGCTTTGTTGTCTAATCGGCAATCAATGCCATGCCTTTGATTTAGCGAGATATTTTGGAGGAGATGTCTCTGAATTATACGCCAAGTTATGCGATCATGGACAAGGACGATTTGCTTTTGCAGTCACTTTGGGATTTGAAAGCGGTGCAGTAGGGCTTCTTAACAGCAATGCAACCGATGATCCAGCTTGGAATATAAGAGAAACCTTAAATGTGTCAGGGCTTCTTTGTAGTGTTGACGTAGAGGATATGATATTTTTAAGCTACCGTCCACGTGACTCATGGTCGCCGAGTTTGCGAAATCACGCTTGGCGACAGGGACATTTTGCTTTGCCTCATGCTGTTGCTTATGGTCAAGGTGGGTTATACTTAGGCTATGAAGGCGAGTTAAGACATTTTGCCAAGTGCATAAGGACAGGGGAAACGCCTAAATCATCGTTATATGATGGTGCTGCATCGCTTGCAATCGCAGAAGCTATTTGGGAAAGCGTCAAAACAGGAAAGCCAATTAGACCTAAATCATCTGCTCCAAAAAATTAAAATTATTGAAATAAAAGAAACTCAATTTCTGTTTTTTTAATGATCATTTTTACATCGCTTAACCAACAGTCTTTTATTTCATTAAAACATTACTACACAAGGAGGATACTAAGTTGAAAGAGATGACAGCAGGTAATTTGAGGTCAGCATTTGGCGGAGAAAGTCAGGCACACATGAGGTATCTGATCTATGCAGATAAAGCTAAAGAGGAAGGATTTAACAATGTCTCAAGGCTTTTCACTGCTATAAGCGATGCTGAAAGAGTCCATGCGACACATCATTTTAAGACAATGGCTGATGTAAGCGGGGCATTTTTGGTCCCAAGCATGGCTGGTTTCGGTTATTCAGCTACTTCTGCCAATCTTGATATAGCTATCGGCGGAGAGAGTTTTGAGATCAATGAAATGTATCCATCTTATATTGCAGTCGCCAAAGATCAAGAAGAAGGATCAGCAGAGGAGAGCTTCAGATATTCCTACCTATCAGAGAAAATTCATCTTAAAATGTTCCAGAAGGCTAAAGAAGCAGTTGATAATGGAAAAGATGTTGATCTTGGTGTTGTTCAAATATGCCAAGAGTGCGGTTATACAAAAGAGGGCGATGCACCTGCTCAATGCCCTGTTTGTAAAAAGCCGAAGGAATGGTTTAAAGCATTTGCATAATTCATAAGCTTTTGATAGCTAATTTATAGGACACCTGTTTATGTCGTGTCCTATAAAATTTGGACAATCTATATTTATAATAGCATCAAATTAATCTTTTCGTTTAGAGAATTCCTCTAAATCCCATAGGCGTTAAGTTAAGGACTCTTAACCCCGAAGGGGTGATATATTTATAGAAAACACATAAATAAAAAACCTTTTAGCTCCGTCAGGAGCGACATATAACCTTTAACTTTTAACCTTTTCCCCATTATATTCCGCTCCGCTTCCGCTTTGTATTTTAGCGTTTATCGTTTCTATAAATATGACGCCTCTTCGGGGTTAAAAATTCTTAATTTATCGCCCATACTCTAAATCTCTTTTTCTAAAAAAAGACTTTGTTGCCAAAGATCAGTAAATTTCACCTTATAACAGAAAATTTGCCTATTTTATATACTTTTTTATCATCTTTGATCGCCACAATTTTATAAAGATATGTCCCGCTTGAAAGCATATTTCCAGCTTCATCTCTAATATCCCATGCCTCTTCGTTGTATCCTTTGTCTATTGATGTGCAGTTTATAGTCTTTATCCGTCTGCCTAATATTGTGTATATAGTTATCGTCACTTCATCTGCACCTAATCCAAGCGTGTAACAAAATGTCGCTGATGAACTAACAGGATTTGGATGCAATAAAATATCCTTTATTGAAAAAATAGCCTTCTCATCATCTTCATTCTGATCATCGGTTGAGGATATGATCTCAGGATCAACGTCAGACAAAAATCTTATTTCCTCATCAATTAAAGCTATAAGTGACTCTCTTGCGGAATCGTCAGTATAATTAAACACGTCTATAAAATATTTTATCTCTGCGATCTCATTAGACATCTCTTTGGAATACTCTATTGCACTTGATAATTTTCTTATAAGTGATTCACGAGACCCGCCTTTTAAACCTATCTCTCGTGCTTCCACTAAGCAAAGCCTTGATGCAAAAAATCGCGACCACATTCTCATCAAGTGCATACTATCCATATAATCTGATAAGTATTGATCTGACGACGGTAAAAGCGAAACTTTGGCATTATACATATCGTTTGCAGAATCTTGTTGACGAGGTAAAAGCGATGATAGTCTTTCTTTTGCATATTCAATTGACTTTATATTTGGTATAGATAAAGTATCTTTGACAGCGGACTTGCCTATTATATTCCAAAATCTCGTCGCATATCCTCTTGAACCATCGCCATATTTTCCTGTAAGCGATAACGTTCCTGCATAATCTGAGAAATAGTCTGATAAGACATTTGTATTTTTTCTAAGTCCGCTCAAAATGTATTGGGCAGATTTTTCGCCATAACCTCTGATAAGATAGTTTTTCATTAAACTGACATAATCTTCATTTGGATCATAAATCAGACGTGAACTGACGATCTTATCAAGGATAGCTAATCCACCTTCGCCTTGAAGCGTAAAACCGCCTAATCCGTTGAGATAGGGATTTACAGAATACTTTCGCAATCCCTCAGCAAAAAGATCAGCTTCAATCATCCATAAAGGCATAACTTCCTCAACATCATGTGATATGATCACTGCTTTATGCCCGTATTTGCTTACATCATTGATAAAGCTAATTTTTATCTCGGGATCATTTGTCGGCTCGCCATCTATGCCCCATTTTTGCATTAGGATAGTCCCTTTTGGCAGTCTTGCAAGGTTTGTGCGATCTGGGTCTTTCAGCCACACGCTATCATAGCCAGATATTATGAATTTGAAGTTCGGATCAACTTCAAGTGCCGAATTGATAATATCCGAATATATATCCCAAAGTGCTTTCTGTAATTGTGAATTATCCCCATTGGGAGCTCGTGTCTCCCAGCCCCATGACCGAAGATGAAAACCTGTCAAGGTCGGCGAATACGTCTTTATAATACTCTTGACAAGCCGTTTGATTAAATCTCGCGCTTCGGGTTTTGTCCATGATATTGGTTGATACCATTCACCATTTCTTGAATTCTGATACTTAACTTTGTCCTCCAAAAGCTCTGGATGGTTAGCCATAATGGCTTTTGTCGGTTCGCCCATGACATACATAAAAAGATAAGTTTCTATGCCCCTATCTCTAAGATCCCATAGCCTTTTTCTGAGATCATTAATTCTGTTCATCCTTTTAGGGACAGACTCATCTTGCATATCCTCAAATTGTGAATCATAAACATATTTAAAAGCAGTTCCTAACCCATCATCTATGCCTGTGCCTGTCCAGACGCCCTCTGCACCACTTATGTTTATCCTATGTCTGCTCAACCATATCGGGTCTTCTTGTGATATTGTGCATCTAATCGGATAAAATGGCTTTGATCTAATATTCATATCTTTTATAGAAAGCGTCGTCCTAATAGGCAGATCAAAATCAAGGTCTACGGGATTAAGCCCTGTCGCATTTGAGATCATCTCCTCAATAAGCCGATTTACTGCATAGATAACGCCTCTTTCTGGCTTTCCCGTTGTCACAAGCATATTAATATTGTCATCACTTATATTTGCAACTATAAATTCCTCATCTTTTAGGTTATCAACATTTTGTAATAGACGTTTTTTATACAGGGAATTGATATATTTGTTATTTTCATAAGTGCCTATTAATATTATATTGCCTGACTGAATTGGCATTGAATCTGATCTAATGTCAAGGACAGTTCTCGTAATTTTATTGACATAGAAATTAAGTTCGTTTATCGCGAATTTTTCCTGTTCTGAGGGATTTTCTGGAATGACGATTAAGCATACTGGCTTGCCATTTTGGACTATGACAAAATCGCATAAGGCATGATTTGTGATTAAGAATAAAAGGAAGCAAATAAAATAATAGGTGATGGATAATAAGTAACGGGTTATGTGGTATTGAATACTGGATTTAAATATCAAGTCTGATGTCTGATGTCTCATGTCCAAAGTCTGATATTCCATATTAATCAGTGGTTAATAAGGGCTTCTATTTCTTCAATTGATAATGGTTTTATCTCTCTTATCTTGTCAAGACAAACATAATATATTTTACAGATAGCGGGTTTTTCTGAATAAATTCCTCTAATAACATGATAATATACAGAAAGCTGTTTTATATATTCGCTCTCGTTGAAATCATTCGTATCGCTTTTATAATCAATTATCTCTATACTATCGTCACATATAGCCAAAAGATCGATCTTTCCTCGTATAAGATTATTGCCGATAGGTAATGAACATTCAATCTCTGGTATCAGTTCGTTAGCGTTAAGTGACTTGATAAATTGCCTTATTCTTTCTGCTTCGGGTTGATCCCATTTTTCATCTATTCCCAAAGCGATTTTATATGCAAAGCTATGAAGATCGTTTCCAAATTCCCTTCCTTTGCCATCATCAAAATATCTGTATTTTATAAGATCGTGAACAGCAAATACATTGCCTCGTTTTTCATAGTTTTCAATGAATAGATCATCATGGATGTCCTGTTTTTCTGGTATTTCTACTGAAATTTGATTATCATAATCACTGACAATATCATAACCATCAGCCATTTTTTGAAAAAATATAGAGCCTTTCTGATTTGCAGTGAAAATAAGATATTGCTTTGCCCTTGTAATTGCGACATATAAAAGCCGTCTCTCCTCATCATAGTCAGAGAATAAATTTGCCGTCAATAGATCAGTTTGCCATTTATCAAATTTGAACTTAAAACCGTTTTTCTCGCCAAACTCATCTTTTATTCTAAGACCGATGAGATCATGATAAATTATATTGTTTCTTTCCTTTTGACTTGATGGAAAATATCTATCATTTACGTTAGCAATGATCACTATGGGATATTCAAGACCTTTTGCACCATGTATCGTTTGAATAGTAACCGCATTATCAGAAAGGTTAATGTCCACTTCATAAGTCTCTTCGGCGGATATATTTTCTTCAATGAAATTGATCAGTTCTGGAATGGATATAAGCATATTATCAAAAAGAGATTGGATATTAACGACTACTGCATTAGCGTAACTTCCCGTTAGATTGTGAAATTTCATTATTTTTCCGACCAAAGAGACAATATCCTTTTCCTCTTTTCTAAGTTCCTCTATAAAATTAACGAGATAATCTGGATATTGACCCTCATTAACAATTTGGTTAATTTGAGGATAATTGTATCCTTCTTTTTCAAGTATTGTTATCCATCCACGACGGTTGTTAGAATTTACTATAAGCCTTAGCCATGCCAAAACTAACAATGCTGGTTCAGTTTTAAATAGCTCTATGCCGCCGTCGTAGTTTGCAGGGATGCCAAGCCTTATAGCCTGATCCTGCAATTCCAGCCCAAACGCTCTGTCCCTACATAAAACAGCTATATCTTTATATTTTGGCTTCCTTAATTCATAGACGTCATCTTTTATTTCCTTAATGAGATAATCATCGTTGTTGACTATCTCTTGAATTTTCGCCAAAACTATCCTTTGTTCATCATCTCTGTCTTTGCCAAGCAAAAACTCAATATTTGTCCTATCATCAAGGTCAAACGCAGATTTGAGATGTGTTATTTTTTCTGATATATTTTCATCTATATAATCATCTTTCGTTGCAGGTATCGTCAATGATTTTTCCGAAAAATCCAAAATCTTTTGCGAACTTCTGTAATTAATATCAAATTCGCGGTGGATCGCTTTAATATCATAAGTTATCCGTTCATAATCGTTATTTAACATTTGTTTATAAGTTATCAGCTTTTCATCAAAATTAATGATGTTATCAATAGTGGCATTCCTAAAAGCGTATATGCCCTGTTTCCAATCGCCGACAGCACAGAGATTGCTTGTCTTCATTAGCATAAGCACCATCATAAATTGAATTTCGTTTGTGTCTTGAAATTCATCAACCATAACGTAGTCAAAAGATTTTTTTCGTCTCAATTCATGATTATAATATAGCAAGATGAAAGCGAACATTATCATAAAATCAAAGTTTATCCGATTCATCTTAACGCAATGTTCTATATAGTGGAAATATACATCATGGACAAAGTGTGTTAATAAAGTGCGGTCATCATTAAAGGCTAATTCCAATGCTTCTTCGGGGATTTGAACATCATTGAAAAGATCAATATTCGGTGAATTGAGATAATGTCCCTCTTTGAATCTGGTAACAAATGACTTTTTCAGCTTGGAATCGGTTATCGTTTTCTTCCCTATTATAGGCTTATTAAGCACATCAAACTTTTTCTTTCTATAAAGTTCAAGATTGCCATAAAGAAGCTCTTCTCCATTATTAAACCAGCCTTGTCTTGATGGAAAAATGCCCTTACAGCAAAGTTTTTTTATTAAATCAAGTATGTCGTCACTTTTGATAACTTTATATATATCTATGTATTGAGGATTTTTTTCTCTGAAATTGTTGAAGAATCTTCGGAAGAACTGTTTCTCATAAATTTCTCTTTCCATAACAGCGGGATTTTGGATAACGCCGTCAATGCCCAAGAATTTTGGAGATTCTAATCCCTCGGTCTTTATCAATCTGTTGCAAAATGAATGGAATGTGCTTATTGGTGCATTTTTAAGTCTATTGATATTATATCTATTACCACATTCTTTGATTATCTTGTTACGCATATTTTCGGCAGCGTTTTCGGTAAATGTGAGCAATAAAATCCTGTTGGGGTCGCCAACAACGTCAAGAATTTTTTCATATCGTTTAGTGATCGCGGTTGTCTTGCCAGTTCCCGCTCCTGCGTCAACGACGTATATCCCATCAATGCTGTTGACAACGTCTAATTGTTTTTCGTTTAGCTCTTTTGTGAGAGTGTTTATTTTAAGATCAATTTGTGTCATAAGTAGTATTTGATTGAATTAATTAGAAGTCTCCCTTTGGAAAAGAAAAAAGCACAAAAAGTCACCCCTTGAAAAAGAAAAAAGCACAAAAAGTCTCCCTTTAGAAAAGGGAGATTTAGAGGGATTTTGTAACTGATCATTAGTTTTGATTCATTTAATATCTATCTCAATATCAGCATCGGCAGAATCATTTTTTATTGCACCAA
>Ga0123519_10010935_pt1 | contig 13454 bp, 11 predicted proteins | sample YelNatPaOPRAMG02_FD_87396 | JGI IMG/M metagenome (GOLD analysis project Ga0123519, IMG submission 87396) | Hot spring microbial communities from Yellowstone National Park - Yellowstone National Park OP-RAMG-02 (version 2) | ecosystem: Environmental > Aquatic > Thermal springs > Hot (42-90C) ...
TATTAAAATTTTTAATTATTTTTCATCTAAATTTTTAATATTTATTTTACAATATAATTATTTGTATATTAGATTTTTAAATATTTTATTTGTAAAAATCAAAATCGTATTAATAAATTTGCACAAATATTAATAAAAATGAAAAAGTTAATCGTTTATAGTGTCATTTTACTGTTTATTTCAGTATTTTTTTCTTGTTCAAATAGTAAAATTAAGTATCCCAAAACTAAAAAAGTTGATACGGTGGATGTTTACTTTGGAACTAAAATTCATGATCCGTATCGCTGGCTTGAAAATGATACAAGCCTTGAAACTAAAGAATGGATTGAATTACAAAATAAGATTACATTCGATTATTTGAATCGTATTCCATACAGAAAAAAAATTAAGGATAGATTAACTCAAATATGGAATTATGAAAAAATATCTGCACCTTTTCAAAAAAAAGATAAACTGTTTTTCTTTAAAAATGATGGTCTTCAGAATCAGGATATTTTATATGTAATTGATAAACCAGGCCTTCAACCAAGAGTATTAATTGACCCTAATAAATTTTCAGAAGACGGCTCTGCTTCTTTAATAAATTATGCAATTTCGGCTGATTGTAAATATATTGCCTATGGCATTTCTAATGCAGGTTCAGATGCTTATGATGTATTTATTAAAGAAATTTCGACCGGTAATAACCTTAATGATAAAATATCAGGTGTAAAATTTTCTGAAATTGCCTGGTATAAAAATGGATTTTATTATAGCCGTTATGATAATCTTGTTAAAAATACAAACTTAACAAATATTAATTACCAGCATAAAATATACTATCACCAGATAGGTACAAGCCAGGATAAAGACGAATTAATATTTGAAAATAAAGAATATCCAAATCGTACTTATGAGGCTTATTTAACTCCGGATGAAAAATATATGATCATTTCTGAATCAGAAACGACAAGCGGTAATTCAATATATGTCAGATGTCAGACTGCCAAAAATAAGAATTTTATTAAGCTTACCACAGGATTTGAATATGAGTATTATGTGCTCGATCATTTCAATGACAAATTAATTGTTTTAACAAATTATAAAGCCCCAAAATATAAATTAATAGCTATTAATGTTAATACTTATAATACCGGCAACTGGATTGATATTATACCCGAAAAAAGTGAAGTATTATCTTTTTGCCAGATTGTGGGAGATAAAATTATTGCTGGCTATCTAAAAGATGCCTATTCTAAAATTGAAATTTATAATCAGCAGGGCAGATATATTAATGATATTCAATTACCATCTTATGGCACTGTTAGCGTTTTTAACGGTGAAAAAGAAAATCAATTCGGTTATTTTTCATTTTCTTCTTTTACATATCCGCCAACAATATATAAATATGATTCAAAAACAAATAACATAGAATTATATTATCAGCCCAAGATTGATGTTGATATTTCTCAATTCGAAACCAAACAGGTATTTTACCGCTCAAAGGATGGAGTAAAAATACCAATGTTTATTACTTATAAGAAAGGAACAAAATTGAATGGTAAGAATCCATTACTTTTATATGGTTATGGAGGTTTTAATATTAGCATTACTCCAAGTTTTTCAATTAGCCGATTGTTGTGGCTCGAAAACGGAGGTATTTATGCATCAGCTAATATACGAGGAGGAGGAGAATATGGTGAAAACTGGCATTTAGCAGGTTCAGGATTTAATAAACAAAATGTTTTTGACGATTTTATTAGTGCAGCCGAATATTTAATTAATGAAGGTTATACTTCACCCGAAAAGCTTGCTATTACCGGTCGTTCTAATGGAGGATTATTAATTGGTGCCGTTATAAATCAACGTCCAGAATTATTTAAAGTTGCAGTTCCTCAGGTTGGTGTTATGGATATGCTGAGATTCCATAAATTTACAATTGGATGGATGTGGAAAGGAGACTATCTCTCAAGTGAAGATTCTGCTGGCTTTATTAATTTAATTAAATACTCACCTTTACACAATATTAATAGTAGATTATCATATCCGGCAGTTCTAGTAATGACTGCCGACCATGATGACAGGGTAGTACCAGCACACTCCTTTAAATATATTGCAACATTGCAGGAAAAATATAAAGGTCATAATCCGGTTTTAATAAGAATTCAAACCAAATCAGGACATGGCGCCGGAAAATCCACTACTATGCAAATTGATGAAGCCGCCGATTTCTATTCCTTTATATTTTATAACCTTGATTTTAAACCTTTTATAAATAAAAAATAACTTTAAATATGATAATAAGTCTTAAATCATTCTATTAAAATATCTTAATTATAATAAAAATTTATAATTTAATTTTTTATTTTTTTAAAACATTCTTATGTTTGTATAAAAATTATGTTGAAAAATAAATTATAAACAAATAATCTAAAATTTATGAAAAGAAATATTATTAAATGGGCAGCAATTAGTTTAGCAGCCATAGTTTTGTTTAGCTGTAAATCGCTGGATAAAATGAAAGATGAAGCCAGCAAAATACGCTATAATGTTAATCCATCAGTTCTTGAAATGCACGGTGGAAAGGTAAATGCTACAATAAGCATTGATTTTCCTGCAAAATATTTTAATAAAAATGCCGTGTTGGTTTTAACTCCTGTACTTAAATACGAAGGCGGTGAGTTGGCTTTGACTCCTGTTACATTACAAGGCGAAAAAGTACAGGCCAATAACCAAGTAATTAAATATGAAACAGGTGGTAATATTACTCAAAATATCTCATTCGATTACAAAGATGAAATGAGACTATCGCAACTTGTTGTAAGAGGTGAAGTCACTATTAAAAAGAAGGTCATTCCTTTCGGAATCGATTACAAAATAGCTGATGGAATTAAAACTACTCCGTTATTGGTTAATGTTGATCCAAAAACATTAATGTTACCTGATAAATTTGTACGTACTGTTCCTGTTAGCAAAGAAGCCGACATTAATTATGTAATTAATAAATATGATATTCGTAAAACTGAACTTACACAGCAAGACATAGTCGATTTAAAAAATTTTATTAACACTTTGATTAATGATTCTACTTTAAAACTGGATAAAGTAAAATTATCATCTTATGCCTCACCTGATGGTCCAATTGATCTTAATGATAAATTATCTAAAAATCGTGGAAAATCAGCCCAAGACTTTTTATCAAAAGAATTTAAAAAGAATGCTAATATTTTAAAAAATGTTCTGGAAGCAATTACAACTGCTGAAGATTGGGATGGTTTTAAAAAATTAATGGAAGAATCCTCAATAAAGGATAAAGAACTTATATTGCGAGTACTTTCAATGTACTCTGATCCCGTAGTTCGCGAAAAAGAAATTAAAAATATCTCAAAAGCATATCTTGAAATTGCCGATCAGGTATTACCCAAATTACGCCGTTCAATGATTGCTGTAAATGCCAGCAAGTCGGGTTATACCGATGAACAACTTAAAACACTTGCTGTTTCAAATCCTGATTCACTTAATCTCGAAGAATTGCTTTATGCTGCAACTTTAATTAATGATCCTAGTCAGAAATTAAATATTTATAATGCTGCAGCAAATAAATATCCGCAATGTCACAGAGCAAAAAATAATGCAGGTGTAGTTGATATGCTTTTAGGCCAAAGTGATAAAGCTTTAGCTTTATTTAATGAAGCAAATGCATTAAAAGCCAATTTAGCTGTAATTGTTAATAATATGGGTGCTGCCAATTTGGCTTTAGGTAATTTTGCAGCAGCACAGGAATTATTACTAAAAGCTACCGAAGCCGGAGATGCCCCAAATTATAATCTTGGTATTATTGCTATTAAAGACGGAAAATATGATGCAGCAGTAAATTATCTTGCTAAATCTAATTCCTTTAACCAGGCATTAGCTATGTTACTTGCGGGCAATGATAATGCTGCATTAAAAACACTCGATGGTATTGAAAATGCTGATGCCAAAGTTTATTATCTTAAAGCTGTTATTGGTGCACGTCGTAATGATGGTAATTTAACATACGATAATTTGAAACTTGCTGTTGCAAAAAATCCATCTCTTAAAGCATATGCCTTAAAAGATATCGAATTTGGAAAATTATTCGAAGATGAAACATTCAAATCAATCGTAAAATAAATAATTCAAGCATAGTAAATAAAAGGGGCTGCTTTGAAATAGCAGCCCCTTTTATTTTAAAATTATTAATTCTAAGGCAAAATAATATCTATTAGTCAACAAGTTGTCTTTTGTACATTTGAATGGTATTTTCAAGACCATAATATAAAGCATCCGAAATCAAGGCATGACCAATTGAGACTTCAAGTAATTCAGGAATATTATCGTGATAAAATTTAAGATTTTGCAAGTTCAAATCGTGCCCTGAATTAAGACCTAAACCAAGTTCATTAGCTAATTTTGCAGCTTCAATAAATGGTTTAATAGCCTTTTGTTTATCAAGAGGATACATCGTAGCATAAGGCTCGGTATATAATTCAATCCTGTGAGTGCCGGTTTTAGCAGCATATTCAATTTGCTTCATGTCAGCATCAACAAAAATTGAAACACGAAAATTATATTTTTTTAATTCTTTTACTATTTCACAAAGAAAATCAAAATTTTTAATTACATCCCAGCCTATATTTGAAGTAAGCACTGTGGGAGTATCGGGAACTAATGTCACTTGTTCAGGCTTTACATCAATAACCATATTAATAAATTCAGGCGAAGGATAACCCTCTATATTAAATTCAGCAATGATATTTTTTCTGATATCATATACATCACCAGGTTTAATATGCCTTTGATCAGGTCGGGGATGCACTGTAATACCGTCGGCGCCGAAGCGTATGCAATTAATGGCGGCTTCGGTAACATTTGGAATATTTCCTCCTCTGGCATTTCGTAATGTTGCAATTTTGTTTATATTTACACTTAATCTTGTCATATTTAATTATTTTGGTTCAAATTTTGTTGTAAATTTGTTACAAAATTATTCAATATTTTTTATGCGTGCTAAAGATTTAATATCAAATATTATTCCTTCACTACATACCTCTGATACCGGAGCCAGAGCGCTTAGTTGGATGGAAATTTTCAGAATTTCTCACCTTCCTATTGTCAATAATAAAGAATTTTTGGGACTTATTTCTGATACTGATATTTATGATCTTAATAAAGCCGATGAACCAATTGGAAATCATAAATTATCTTTGATGCGACCATATGTAAAAGCTGATCAGCATATTTACGAAGTAATGGAAATTTTTTCACGCCTTAAACTCACTGTTATTCCCGTACTTGACTCAAAAAAACATTATCTAGGCCTTATTACTTTAAATGATTTATTAAATGCATTTGCTGAATTATCGGCATTTAAAACACCCGGCAGTATTATTGTTCTCGAGGTTAATATTAACGATTATTCACTCAGTGAAATATCACAGATTATCGAAAGTAATGATACAAAAATTTTAAGTGTTTATGTTACTCAACCCGATACCTCAAAAAAAATAAATGTAACTATTAAACTTAACAGAATGGATGTGACTTCCATAGTACAATCGTTTATAAGATATAACTATATAGTTAAAGAATCTTTTATGGAAGAAGATGATATGAATGAACTTATGCAACGCAGATATGAAGAATTTATGAAATATTTAAGCATTTAATATCTTGATTAAAAAAGTTGCAATATATGGTATAAGTGTAAATGAAGATTTTTTTTATTATTTCTCAAACCTTGTCAAAAAACTTGAGAATAATAATATTGATATTCTTTGTTATAAACCTTTACTAGAAGGAATATTAAATACCTACAATTATCAATTCAAGACTTTAGGAACTTTTACTTCATATTATGATATTGATTCGGGTATTGATCTGATGTTTAGTATTGGAGGAGACGGTACTTTTCTCGAAACCTTACAGATAATTATTGATAAAAATATTCCTGTTCTTGGCATAAATTCAGGAAGACTTGGTTTTCTTGCTACAATTTCAAAAGAAGAAATACAAAAAGCAATTGAAAAACTTATAGAAGGAAAATTTTGTACAGAGCAACGTTCCATTCTCCAATTAGTATCAGGAATTGATAATGGCTCTTTTAAATTTGCCTTAAATGATATTACTATACAAAAAAAAGATTCTACTTTGATTACTATTCATACTTACCTAAATGATGATTTTTTAAATTCTTATTGGTCAGATGGTTTGATAATTGCCACACCTACTGGCTCAACAGCATATTCATTAAGTGTTGGAGGACCAATTGTAATACCTTATTCAAAGAATTTTATTATTTCACCTATAGCACCGCATAATTTATCGGTTCGGCCAATAGTTGTACCTGATAACTTTAAAATTTCACTTTTTATTGAATCCCGCTCTTCAAAATTTACTATTACTCTCGACCATCGTGTTGAGGAATGTTGTTTCTCGGAACCTATCATTATTAAAAAAGCACCTTTCTATATGAATATTATTAAACTCGATTATGTATCTTTTTATGAGACTTTAAGAAATAAACTAATGTGGGGAATTGATAAAAGAAATTAATATTATATTTGTAATTTATTAAAATTAAAACAAAATTTGAACTTTAGCGTTAATATATAACGTTAACTTATAAAATGATACAAAAGATTGCTATTATATTGTTTTTTATATTTTTTTTAGATTCTGCTTTTTCGCAAAGTCAAAGATGGAGACTTACCCGTTTTGAAGTATCAGCAGGTATAGGTACAAGTTATACCCAAACAGATATTGGTGGATATAAAAATATTTTGGAAAGTTACAAAGGAATAGATATTCTTGGAACAAGACCTTCATTTTTTTTTGGAGCTCGTTATAAGCTTACAGAAAAAATTGCAACAAAGGTAAATTTTTCAATTGCCTGGCTTTCTGGCCGTGATGCACTTGGCGATTATCCAAATAGACGTTTTTCTTTCGAAACTTTTATGTTTGAACCAACTGCTCGTTTAGAATATTTTCTTTTACGCGAACATGTAATTGGTCCAAGATACTCAATTATGGATTTAAGAGGAGGTATCAGAAATAGATATTATGTTATAAATGTTTATCTTTTTCTCGGAGCAGGAGGAGCTTATATAATTCCGTTTGTAAATGAAAAAATCAAAGCCGATCGACGTTATCATTCTGATTATGATCATTTTATTCTTGTTATCCCTACAGGAATTGGGGTAAGATACCTATTAACCAGACAAACCTTATTAAATCTTGAATTTGCCGGACAATACGCCTTCTCTGATTATATTGACGGTTTTAATTCAAAATATCCTAAGACTTCTGCCAACGATTTTTACTTTTTTGCTAATTTAAATTTTGTTTATAAATTTAGAACCAATATTAAAGGATTACCAGTATTCAAACATAGGAAATATGTATTCTAAAATGATATGCGCCTGATACTTACTTCATTTATTTTGTTTCTATCTTTTTATTTAAAAAGCCAGTCTTTTTCTGAACTTGGTATTCAGTCAGGTTTTATGTTTTATAACGGTGACATTAATGAATCAAAACTTTTCTATAATATTTCATTTAATAAAGGTTTGTTGTGGAGACATTCATTCAATAATCATTATGCCATAAAAATTAATTTAAATAATGCTGTGTTAAGGGCTTCGACAAATAATCTTATACGATTAAATCAATTTTTAGAAAATATTACTATTAGTTCTCAAATTTATGATTTAGCTTTGCAGGGTGAATTTAATATGTTACCATTTAACCCTTTACATCCAAAAGGCGGTTTTATTTCGCCCTATATTACAGCCGGAATAGGTCTTTTTTTTGCCAACAATAAAGGACCTGCTCTGAATATACCTTTTGGAACGGGCATTAAACTCAAATTAAATAATAAAATTATTATTGCATGTGAATTTACTTTCCGAAAAACATTTAATGATAACATTATTGATGATATATCGAATGAAATTATTAAAGACAACAGAAGATCATTTTTATTTAATAATGATTGGTATTCAGTTTCAAATATAATTTTAACATATAATATTGGAAAGGCAAAAATTAAATGTCCGACATATAAAGATTTATCAAGATGACACTTAAAAATGAAATAATAATTGAAAAACTCCCGTCACACATTGCAATTATTATGGATGGAAACGGACGTTGGGCTAAGAAAAAAGGAAATCAACGAATTTTCGGACATAAAAATGCAGTTACCGCAGTTCGCGAAACTGTTGAAGGATGTGCAGAACTTGGTATCAAATATCTTACACTGTACGCTTTTTCGACAGAAAATTGGAATCGTCCGAAAAATGAGGTAGATGCACTGATGTCTTTATTAGTTAATGCTTTAAATGATGAACTTGGCAGACTTCATGAAAATAATATCCGATTAGGCATTATTGGAGACATAGATGCTTTACCTGAAAATGTTAGAACTAAATTAATTGAATCAATTGAATTCACAAAGAATAACAATGGCATGCATCTGATTATTGCACTTAGTTACAGCTCACGATGGGAAATTGTTAATGCAGTAAAAAAAATTGCTTCAGATGTAAAAAATAATATAATTTTACTAAACGAAATTAATCAGGATGTTTTTGTTAAATATCTTGAAACCAGAGATATACCAGACCCTGAATTATTAATTCGTACAAGTGGCGAAATAAGAATTAGTAACTTTTTACTATGGCAAATCGCTTATACAGAATTATACTTTTGCGATATTTTATGGCCCGATTTCAGAAAAGAACATCTATATCAGGCTATAATTAATTATCAAAAACGCGAAAGAAGATTTGGAAAAACAAGTGAACAATTAAAAACTGAGTGATAATGAATTATAAATTTTTTTCTTTAATACTTTTTTTAATTACTTTAGCTAATATTGCTGTGGCACAGAATGATTCAGCAATTATTAACGAAGTCGAATCAGGCATAATTGATTATTCTGTAAAAAATACTTATGAAATAGCAGAAATCAAAGTAGTTGGAGTTAAATACCTAAATCCTGATATATTAGCACAGTTATCAGGCTTAAAAGTTGGCCAGAAAATTTCTATTCCTGGTGATGATATTGCCAATGTGATTAAAAAATTTTGGAAACAAGGTTTATTCAGTGATGTAAAAATTTATTATACAAAAATTGAAGATGATAAAATTTATTTGGAAATATTTTTGAAAGAACGCCCGCGACTTGCAAATATCGAACTTAAAGGCATTAAAAAATCTGATCAGGACGATTTGAAAGAAAAAATTGAACTTAAACGTGGAATGCAGGTTACTGACAATATCATTGATAACACTATTTATCTTATTAAAAAACATTTTATCGAAAAAGGTTTTTTAAATACCGAAGTTAATGTTATTCAAAAAGATGATAGCATGTTTTTAAATATGGTCAATATTGTTTTTGAAATAAATAAGCATAAAAAGGTAAAGGTGAAAGAAATCAACTTTATTGGACTTAATACTGATATAAAACCCGGCAAGCTCAGAAGGGCTATGAAAGAGACTAAACGCAAAAGAATTTATAATCTCTCAAAACCCTCGAAATATGTAAAATCAAAATATGATGATGATAAAAATAAATTAATTGAAAAACTTAATGAATTTGGTTACCGTGATGCACGTATTATAAAAGACTCAGTATATGTAATAGACCTTAAAAATATTGCAATAGATATATACCTTGAAGTTGGAAAGAAATATTACTTCAGAAATATTAAATGGATAGGAAATACTAAATATAGCTCTTCCACACTCGATAATATTTTAAATATAAAAAAAGGAGATATTTATGATCAGAGCTTATTAAATAAACGTCTTTTTACTGATGAAGATGGAGTAAGCACTCTATATCTTGATAATGGATATTTATTCTTTCAGGTTACTCCTGTTGAGGTAAAAATTGAAGCTGATTCAATTGATTTGGAATTGAGAATTACAGAAGGTGAACAGGCCGTTATTAACAATGTTATTATTGAAGGTAATACAAAAACTAATGAAAATGTTATAAGGCGTGAATTGAGAACCAGACCAGGAGAATTATTCAGTAAAACTGATATTACAAGATCGATCAGAGAACTTGCAAATTTAGGCCATTTTGATCCCGAAAAATTAGACGTAGTTCCAATACCTGACCCTGCAAGAGGTACTGTTGATTTAAAATATAAGGTTGAAGAAAAATCAACCGATCAATTTGAAATTTCAGGAGGATATGGAAGCAAAATGTTTATTGGCACTGTAGGTGTGAGGTTTAGTAATTTTTCTATTCAAAATGTTTTTAATAAAAAAGCATGGAGACCTATTCCTTCGGGCGATGGACAAACGTTAAGCATTAAGGTTCAGGCAACTGGTAAAATGTACCAGTCATACAACATTTCTTTTGCTGAACCATGGTTTGGCGGGAAAAAACCCAATTCACTGGTGGTATCATTATTCTATTATTTTTACGGGTATCCTGCTCAATATTATAATAATTATTACTCATCTTATTATAGTTCAACTTTAGAAGATTATTATGGTTATAATTTTGGTGACTATGCAATTACCAATTATATGCGTAGTATTGGTGTTTCAGTGGGTCTGGGACGACGACTTAAATGGCCTGACGACTATTTTTTAATAAACAATGAATTATCCTATGAGCAATATCGTTTGAAAGATTATAATGCATATTTTCAGCTCGATAATAATGGCAATGGTAAATATAATCTTTTGACCTTTAAAACAATAATTGCACGCAATAGTGTTAATCAGCCGATATACCCGCGAAGTGGTTCAAATATTAGCCTTGCCATTACTTTAACACCACCTTATTCATTTTTTAATAATATTAATTATGCCGATCCAAGTATTACAGATAGTATAAGACATAAATGGGTCGAATACCATAAATGGGTTTTTAAAACCGAATGGTATTTGAATATTGTTGAAAAACTTGTATTTGCAGCAAAAACAAATTTCGGAATAGTTACTTATTATAATAAAGAGGTTGGTTATACACCTTTCGATGGTTTTGATATAGGTGTTGATCCTATGACAACAATGTATACTTATGGACGTGATCGAATACCATTACGCGGTTTCAAGAACGGATCAATTACTCCTATCGAAAATGGCCGAAAGTCCGGAAATATATACACAAAATATACAGCCGAATTAAGATATCCTATATCATTAAATCCGCAGGCTACGGTTTATGCTCTTATTTTTGCCGAAGCTGGTAATGCATGGTCAACATTTTCAACTTTTAATCCTTTTAGCGTAAAACGAACCGGTGGTGTTGGCCTTAGAGCCTATTTACCAATGTTCGGTTTGATTGGGCTCGATTACGGCTATCGTTTTGACGGTACAGCCAGCGAAGAAGCAGGAAAGGGTGAATTTCATTTTGTTATTGGCCAAGAACTTTAATTTTTGTTATAATTTGGTACAACAATTGTTGCTATTTTTTCTAAATAATATGAAATCCATACGATTAAATTTCATTTAAACAAAAATGAATATACATTATAAAGGTTAAAATACAATATTATAATAACTTAAAAAGTATATGCATATGAAAAAGATTGTTTTTATAATCCCTTTAGTGATATTTTCGTTAATGGGATATGCACAAAAAATTGCATTTATCGATAGTGAATATATTTTAGGAAATGTTCCTGCCTATAAAGCTGCACAAACACAACTTGATAAAATATCGGAAGGATGGCAAAAAGAAATTGAAGAAAAGTTTAAAGAAATTGATAATCTTTATAAATCATATCAGGTTGATAAAGTTTTGCTATCAGAAGAAATGAGGAGGAAAAAGGAGGATGAGATAATTCAAAAAGAAAAGGCAGCCAAAGATTTGCAAAAAAAATATTTTGGACCTGAGGGCGAATTATTTAAAAAGAGACAGGAACTCGTAAAACCAATTCAGGACGAAATATTTAAAGCTGTTCAGGATCTTGCTACCGAAGCTGGATATTCTGGTGTATTCGATACTTCCGAAGGTACTACAATAATATATTTCAATCCAAAATTTGATATAAGTGATGATGTACTTAAAAAAATGGGTTATAAGTAATAATCTGAAATTTTAAACTGCCTTACTGAATAAATTATTATGTCAGAGAAACACCCAATTGGGATTTTTGACTCGGGGTTTGGGGGATTAACCATTTTTAATGAAATAATTTTAAAGTTGCCTGAGTACGATTTTATTTATTTAGGAGATAATGCTCGTTCACCTTATGGTCATCGTTCTTTTGAAGTTGTTTATTCTTTTACACTTGAGGCAGTGAAAAAATTGTTTGATATGGGATGCTGGTTAGTAATACTTGCCTGTAATACTGCTTCAGCAAAATCATTACGAACAATACAACAAAAAGATTTACCTCTAATTAATCCTCAAAAAAGGGTTTTAGGTATTTTAAGGCCTAGTGTCGAAGTTATTAATTTATATACTAAAACAAATCATATTGGAATTTTTGCTACCGAAGGCACAGTATCTTCAGAATCTTATCCAATCGAAATAAATAAACTTCATCCTGAAATTTTAACAGTTCAGGAGGCCTGTCCTATGTGGGTACCATTGGTCGAAAATAATGAACATGAGGGACCAGGTGCTGATTATTTTATTGAAAAACATGTAAATAATATTCTTAATAAAGACAAAAATATTGATGTTATTTTGTTAGGTTGTACTCATTATCCATTTCTTATTCCAAAAATAAAAAAATATCTTCCTGAACATATTCAACTTTTATCGCAGGATAAAATAGTTGCCAATAGTTTGAAAGATTATTTAAAACGTCATCCGGAAATAGACATTAAATGTTCAAAAAATAGTATAATTGAATATTTTACAACAGGTTCGCCCGAAGATTTTAGTAAAAGAACCGAAATTTTATTAGGTAAAAAAGTTACAGCTAAGAAGGCTGTTTTATAAATTTGGAAAATAATTTATTAAACTTTTTAGTATATAATTTTGTTTTATCATTAAAATTAACAAAATTCGCACTCTTATTTTAAAACAAAAAAATTAAAAAAATGATTCATTATAAAGACTTAGGATTAGTAAACACCAAAAGCCTTTTTAAAAAGGCAATGGATGGAAAATATGCAATTCCGGCATTTAATTTTAATAATCTTGAACAATTGCAGGCAATAATACAGGCTTGTGTTGAAACCAAGTCGCCTGTAATACTTCAGGTATCTTCAGGAGCCAGAAAATATGCCAATCAAACGTTGTTGCGTTATCTTGCTCAGGGAGCTACTGAATATGCAAAAGAATTGGGATACGCAATTCCAATAGTACTTCATCTTGATCATGGAGATACTTTTGAATTATGTAAAAGTTGTATAGACATGGGATTTTCGTCGGTTATGATTGATGGATCACATCACCCGTACGAAAAAAATATCGAATTAACAAAACAGGTGGTTGAATATGCCCATAAATACGATGTTACAGTAGA
>Ga0123519_10010937_pt1 | contig 13454 bp, 10 predicted proteins | sample YelNatPaOPRAMG02_FD_87396 | JGI IMG/M metagenome (GOLD analysis project Ga0123519, IMG submission 87396) | Hot spring microbial communities from Yellowstone National Park - Yellowstone National Park OP-RAMG-02 (version 2) | ecosystem: Environmental > Aquatic > Thermal springs > Hot (42-90C) ...
ATGAACAGATTGGTTAACTTTACTCGGAAAAACCTGCTGTCACGCTTTCCCTCGGGAATCTGGTTGATGATGGCGCTTGATGGCTGCGTGGTGATCAGCTTCTCTCTGGCTTTGCCATTTCTTTCCCTCTACCTGCATACCGAGCGCGGGCTTTCCATGACGCTGGTTGGACTTATTTTCCTGGTCGGCGGTATCTGCAGTGGCTTAACCAGTATCGCCGGCGGGATGGTCAGCGACCGGATCGGCAGACGCAAGACGATATTGACGATCTCGCTGGTGAGCATTTTCACCAATATTTTTCTGGGACTGCTGGTATTAAACCATGCCGGTATCTGGTTTATCGCGATTATCTACGTGGTCACACGCTCGATTGTAGGAATTTTGACACCGGCTGTTTACGCAGTTGTGGCGGATATTACCCCTAAGGAACGTTTAACCGAAGCGTACGCTGTAGTGAGAATTGGAGGGAATATCGGGTTTGCCCTCGGACCGGCGATTGGCGGTTATCTGCTGGGTTTGATCTCCTATGGCTTCCTCTTTATGCTTGCTGGGAGCGTCTTTGCCCTGATGATCGGTCTGAGCTATTTCTTTTTGAAGGAAACCTTTTTGCCGGAACCCGGAGAGGAGAAAGGATTTTTCAGGGTCGGGAATTTTGTTAAGGACAGGGTGTTTCTCTCGTTTACGGTTTTGAATATTATGCTGATAATCTCTATGGCGCATATGGGCAGTACACTTTCCATCTTCAGTATAGATAAACTTGGGTTTTCGACGCTCCAGTACGGATTTTTACTGACATTGAACGGAGTCATCGTGGTTTTGATACAGTATCCGGTGGCTTTTGGGGTTAACCGGCTACCTAAACGGGCTGGTCTGGTGCTGGGCAGTCTTTTTTACGTGATCGGTTACGCGACTCTGGCGTGGTTTAACACGTTTAATCAGCTCCTTTTAATGATCCTGATTATCACCATCGGGGAAGTGATTTTTTCTCCGGTATCTTCAGCCGTTGTGGCCGAGCTAGCCCCCGGTCAGCAGCGCGGCCGCTATATGGGGCTGTTTTCACTCGGGCAGACGATCGGGTTTTCCTTTGCGCCCCTGTTCGGAGGGGTGCTGCTCGACCGGTTTTCAGCTCGTCCACCGGTTTTGTGGGGGATTATTGCCCTGGCAGGTTTGATTACCGCGCTGGGCTTTTTGGTCTGGGGCAGGGTTGCCATGCGCAGGAAAACTTATGCTCCGCAAAGCGCCGGTCGGGATGTTGATCTGGATGCGCCAGCATAAGCTATTTAATATGAGTCAGAATGAGATGCGATGAAGATTGACAAATTGGTTGAAACCGAATGCGGCGGGTGATGAACGATTTTTCCTTGCGGTGAATTTGATGGAATGATAAAATTGAGTTGTTCGAAGCAGGAATCTACAAATCCTGGCTGACAGACTCCTTCCTGCCCCTGTAGCTCAGATGGACAGAGCAGCGGTTTCCTAAACCGCGTGTCGTGAGTTCGACTCTCACCAGGGGCATTTAGATTTAAGTCTCCGCTGTATCCGCTCGTCCGGTGAATCTACTTTTGAAGGGGCTATTCCGATTCACGAATACGGCAGTTACGATGCCACCGACGGAGACCGTTCTCCTGAGCGGATGAACATATCTAATGATTAGATTTTCCCGGGTTCCTGTGCGCGCCGGTCAGGAGGCGGACTGGCGGATTTCAGGCGTATTTCTGGTTGCCGGTGCTTTTCTTTTACGCTGGTAATCGAGGCTGAGCACCACCCAATCCCGCCCAGGCTTGATTCCTTTAATTTTTCCCTCAGCCAGGAGACGTCTGACCTGACCCGGTCCCAGCTTTAATTTGCGGGATGCTTCCTTGACTGTGAGAAAGTTGTAATCGAGGCTGAGAACGATCCAGTCCCTGAGCAGTTTCCTGCCCTTGATTTTGTCCTGCCTCAGGAGTCTTCTGACCTGGCTTGCGCTTAATCCGAGTTTTTCTGCTGCTTCTTTGACACTATACATAATATTATTCCCATATCCATTATAGCAGGCTGAGATTGAGAAATGAAATTCCGGGTTTAAAAATGCGGTAACTACCTGTGGATATCCGGTAGCTTTTCTACATTGCCCGCTTTGATTTGAACTGGAGTTTGTACAGTGGCGGATGGCACTGCCACGTAAAAGGTGGAGCCCCGGTTGAGCTCGCTTTCCAGCCAGACTTCACCGCCCATCGACTCCGTCCATTCTTTGACGATGTAAAGTCCCAGACCGCTGCCGCGGATATTGGAGGTTTCGGGTCTCAGGATGCGGTGAAAAGTGGTGAAGAGGTAAGCCTGGTCTTCAGGACTGATGCCGATGCCCTGATCGGATACGCTGACAATAATCCGGTTTCTTTCATGATCTCTGCTGGCAGAAACGGTAATTGTCCCACCGTTCGGGCTATACTTGATGGCATTGCTGAGCAGGTTACCAATTACCAGACCGAATTTATCTTTATCTACCCTTGCCGGGGGGAGCTCCGGTTCAATTTTTAACTCGAAACGGTGCCTCCGGGAGCTTTCACGGTAAAAGGCGAGTTTTTGCTCCAGCAGAAAAGCCAGATCGGCATCCTCGATTTTCAGGGTGATCTTGCCTGACTGGATACGGGCTACGTTCAACAGATCGTCAACCAGTTCAGCGATTTTCCGAGCATTCTCGAGCACCATCTCAAGCCAGCGCTTGCGGGCGTCCGGCGGCGGGTCACGTTCGATTAATAATTCCGTATAACCGATCACGGAGGTCAGAGGGGTGCGGAGTTCGTGCGAGGCTACCGAGATGAATGTGTCCCGCAGGCTGACATCACGCACCAGCAGAGCGTTGCGCAGGGCAACTGCGGCCACGGAAGCAATTCCCTGGATCAGGAAAATATCATCCGGCGAAAAGTCCTGGCGGGAGGCTTTCTGGGAGAGGAAAATTACTCCCGCTACTTTATCTCCCGCTACCAGCGGTACAATAAAAGAGATTTCCGGATCGAGGTCGGCCGCCGCTGCAGGAAAGAGAGTCTGGTCTTGCAACCGCATGGCACGAACGATCATCTTCTGCTGTTTTTGGGGATCGGTTAAAGTACCCGTCGCCGCCCCGATTTCGAAAAAGTCCATGCGCGTTCTTACCAGGAGGCAGCAGCCGGCTAAATTCAGTGTTTGAAAGAGGGTCCCCACGGTCAGCCTGCAGACGTCGTTTAGATCCTTGAGAACATTCAGAGATGTGCTGAAACCGTGTACTATCTGGCGGTAGTCATATCTGTCTTTATAAAAGAAGCGATCTACCAGGGTTTCGATTACTCGCCGGGTGGGTCCGAACAGAACCGCCGATAGTGCACCAATCGCCAGAGCTAGAAACACCTGCTGGGGGATGTTGAGGTTTTCATGGAAAAGCATGGCGGGAACGATCGCCAGCGAAACAATCGCTGTCATCACCAGCGTGATCAGACCATAAATCACGCTTCGCCGTATCACGATATCAATATCCAGCACCTTCTGGGTGACCACAGCATATCCCATTCCCAGCGGGATAAAAGCTACCAGCAGGATACCGAAGCGCGGAGGGATGATGGTCTGCCCCCAGATCGTTTCCGGCAGGATGCTAAACAGTAAAAACGGGATCAGGGCGATGTGCGAGAAGAACAGGAAGGTCTTCATCTGCTGGCGTGTGCGGATTGAGCGGGTACCGTAGTAATTGTAGATCGCGATACCGGCAACCGCCAGGAAACCGAGTCCGATTTCAAACAGCCTGAAATTGCGGAACCAGGGCACCGGTTGACCGTGTTCATATCCGATCAGAGGGAAAAGAACCATGGTGATAACCGCCGGCAGATAAATCAAATAAATCAACCTGTTGCGGCGCAGTGCCCGCCGCTCTTCTGGCAGAACCAGAAAGAAATGCAGCAGGAGCCAGGGACCGAGGGTAGAAGCAAATACTGCAAAATAAATAGCAGTTGAAATCAACCTTTCTCCGGCAACATTGGCGCTCAGAGCCAGTCCAAAAGCCAGACTGCACAGCAGCAGCAGTCGTGATGCCTGGTTATCCGGTCTGCTGAAGAAGACAAAGAACCCTATCACCCAGAAAATGATGCTGACCAGCGACCAGATGAGCGGGTCTATCTGGGAGGCTAAGGAGATGTGGGCCAAACTTATATCAGCGGAGATCATATCACCGGATTTACTTAAGACGGTAATTGTCCTGATCGGCAACCCGTAAACAATATTATCATCGGAATAGGTGCTCAGGAATTCACCAGCAGGAAGTCCGTTGATTTCCAGCGGTTTGTCACCAACCCGGATACCGTTTTGATATGCCAGTCCACTGGAATCCACCTCGGTGACCAGCCACTCTCCGTTCTTCTGGCTGATCGTGACACCCATGTAGGGGCGTGTCAGACTGGCTCCAAAGAAAACCAGTGAGATCATGACAATTAAAAGACCGGTAAAAATCAACGTGGCTACCCTGGGGTTTCTGCATAATTTAATTAAGTTTCTTCGGCTAAAAGTCTTCTTTGGCATAACGTCTTCAGGATAAATACCGTTTTAATTTCTCAATCTCTGCCCCGTGTTTTTGGCAGAGATCCAGTGCTTTCAATGCTCTCTGGCGATATGATTCCATCTTAATCGCGGAATAATGGAGTGCACCTTTCTCATCGAGCCAGTCCCGGATATCCGCCCATTCCGATTCAGTGATATGAGATTTTATCAGTACAGATCTAATCCTGTTTTTCATGCCGACGCCAGTTGTCTGCAGAGCAAAGATTAAGGGCAGACAGGGTTCTGGTCCCCAATTTTCTTTCTTCAAGATTTTCTGCATGTCATTCCTGATCTGGGCGGCCATACCCAGATTGTGCCCAAATTGCCGGAATAAGTCAACCAGTTCTGTACTGGCATTGCCCAGAATGGCACCGACCCCGCAGGCGCATTCCAGCTGAGATGCAGACTTCAGGCTGATGTTTTTGAGGTATTCATCTTCAGAGATGTCCGGGTTTGCTTTATGAATGAGGTCCAGATGCTGGCCGATACAGGCAGTGAGGTAGCAGGAGTTAACGATATCAAAAATCCGGATTGTGATGTCTTCATCAACTCCTTTTTCCTGCAGCCGAACCAGTTCCTTTTCTGCCAGTAGCAGCAATGTGGTGGCGATGCTGGTAGCCAGGGGAACTCCGTATTTGCCGGGCAAAGAATCCGCTGAATCGGCGTCTTCAACGTCATCAAAAACATCACCTGCCGCCAGCATGAACTGCAGGGCAGCGGCGGCAGGTAATGCTCGAGTGTATTCACCGCAGACGGCTTCACAAACCAGCAGGGGTAACAGAGCAAGCGGGAAATTGGGCAAATCACCGGTAGATAATCCTCTACCCGGCTGACTGAGTGGTTCCCGCACCAGATTAAACAGGTGCGAGTGCTCATTCAGTAGATTCAGAGCTACCTCTATCTCATCCCGCAGTTGCTCAGCCGCCCTGGTCTTCTCAAACATGATATAACCGGAATTTTACAGCCACATGTCCAGAGGACCGATGGTAGTTTCGAACTGCGTTGAATTGCCAGTTTCCAGCGCCAGGAGGGTGCGAGTGAGAACTGCCTTCTTTTCTTCTTCTGTCAGGTCAAATTGTGAGATGACGCTCTCCGGATCGGCGATGAACTGTTCTCTGATTTCCCGATCGCCAAAAACCTTGCTGATCAAATCCTGCAATGCCGGTGACTTCATGTAAGAACCTCCTCTTCTAAAATACTTATGCGTATTATAGCTTATGTGTTCCAGCAGTAGCAAACATTTTTATTGAGCTTGTCAGTAAAAACCAGGCCGATTAAAACCTGATTTACGGCATCAGGAACGGAAGAATACTGGAGTCAGGATCACAAATGATGCAAGGTGAAAGAGCAGAAAAATGCCAATCAGTGCATAGACGGGGGCTCTGATTTTCATCTTCTTGCTTGAAACCGTCTCGATTGCCTCTCCCAGCCCGGCTCCCAGTCCCAGGCAGAGAGCTCCAATGGTCGGGTAAAAATAGAAGATGAAACTGACTCTGTTGGTGATGATGCTGATCGGGATCCAAAGTAAATAGGTGCCGAAAAACCAGGCAGCCCCGAAAAGTCCAGCTTCGTTGCCTCTGGCTGCCCGGTAGATCATGTAAAGCACTGTTGGAATGATCAGGAGCCAGATTGAAAGGCTGATCGCTCCGGTATAATGGGGGGTATACCAGTAAGCCATGGGTTTGTAATTTAGTACCCACTCCCAGGGACGGCTCAGCGCCGGATGGGAAGTATTATAGAAGGTTAGACTGCTCATCAGGGAAAGCATTTCTTTAATCCGGGCTGTAGGATTTTGAAAGTGGCGTGAAATGGCGAAATCAAAAAGAGGCATCAGCACGATAAAAGAAACCGGTGCAAAAAAGGCAGTCAGCCAGAACCACCAGGAACGCTTACCCCGGCTAAAAAGCCAGTGGATCAGCATGGTAGGGGCTGCCAGAGCGGCGAACATCTTGGAGAGCGCGCTCAGGGCGAGAAAGACGCCGGCGAGAATATATTCACGGTAAAGATAGAGCAAGAAAGCTGCCAGCATCAGGGTTACCATAAAAACATCCAGCATGGCCAAACTGGCCTGGAGGAAGGTAAAGTTTTCAAAACCGTAGAGAAACGTTGCCAGTGAAGCAACATTCCGGGAGAGTTTTAATCTGCGGCAGATAAAATAAAAGAGCACTATACCGATGGTACCCATGAAAATTGAGGGAATACGCCAGCCCCATTGATTGTCACCGAAAATGGTGATTCCCGCCACGATAAACAGCTTTGCAAGGGGGGGATGTTCGGGACGCTGCGTTTCATGATTCGCTAGGATATAGCGGGCATCCTTGACATAATGTTGTTCATCCAGGACAAGTTGATCTGGAATCTTGATAATGCTGAGATGGGCTGCCAGTGTCAGGGCGACTATCAGAACCAGCCAGAGATATTCCCAATGATAAATTCTCAGCAGTGTTTTTTTCAACGCCAGGTCCAGAAGTTACTCAGAATATAGTTCCAGAGCATCACCACCACAATGGCGATGAGGATGGAAATGATATCATACACACCGAATACACGCGTGAAGAGGGCAAAAATGCCCAGGTTTAACCCGTAACCCACCAGACTGACCAGATTGAATTTTAAAAGCCTCTGCAGAAAATTATTGCCGCGTACGTTGCGGCGATCGGGGAAGGTAAAAAAATCATTCAGCGTAAAATTGGAGATAATGGAGGCTTCCACGCTGATAGCCTGGGACAGAATATCATACAATCCGAAGACTCTGGTTAGCAAAGCGTACAACCCCAGGTTCACCACCACTCCGCTTAAGCCAACACCGATAAATTTGAGAAAACGAGTGAGCTCTCCCTTCCGCTGCATCAGGGAAAAGATGTGCCTCAGGTACTCAATCTGCTGCCGGGCTTTCATTTTACTGCGACCGGAACTGCGGTCTTCAAAGATAAAGGGCACCTCCACCACGTTCTGGAATTTCCCCATCACCAGCATTTCGAGCAGTATCTTGTAACCGATGGGTTTGAATTCAACTCCTTCCATGCCTTCACGTTTGAACATGAAGAAGCCGGACATCGGATCTTTAACCTTACGCGTGGAAGGAAGAAAAATATGGGCAAGGGTAAGCGCACCGTGTGAGATTATCCTTCTCACCAGCCCCCAGTTTGGACAGCCCCCGCCGGGAACATAGCGGCTGGCAACTGCCATATCCGCTCCATTCTCCAGAGCGCGCAGGAGGGCAGCATTAACCTCAGGTGGATGCTGTAGATCGGCGTCCATGACTCCAATAATATTACCCTGTGCATATTTAATCCCGTGTAGCACCGCCGTGGCCAGTCCTCTTTCCCTCTTGCGTACCAATACCTTGACCGGATAAAGCTCGGCAAGTCTGGCAGCGATCTCAACCGTGCCATCCTTACTGTTGTCATCCACTATCAGAATTTCATACTTTTGACCGGTGAAAGTACGGGCGATCCTTTCCACCAGCGGTTTAATATTATCTTTTTCATTGTAGGTAGGAATAATGAGAGAGATCAAAGATTCGCTCATATGCTATTAATACTAAATCAGACCATCTCAAATTTCAAATCGCCCGGCGAGCACCGATCTGACAGGAATTTAGAAGCCTGCTGATAATTCTGTTATACTGGTTATGTGTCAATCGGGGAACTGCTTTCGCTGATTTTCATTGCTTTAAGTCTTTCCGCTGATTGCTTTGCTGTTGCCCTGGGAGGAAGTGTAGCACTTCGTAAAATTCGTTATTCACAGGTACTGCGTACAGCACTGGCTTTTGGCGGTGCGCAGACTTTAATGCCGGTTATCGGCTGGCTTATCGGTAGCACCCTGATCAGGTTTATTTCGAATTATGATCACTGGTTGGCTTTTGGCCTGCTGGCTTTCATCGGTGGTCGCATGATCTGGGAGGCGTTTCACGAGAAGGAAGAACGGGAAGATTGTACGGATATCAGCCGTGGCTGGCTACTGGTAACACTGGCCTTTGCCACCAGCATAGATTCACTGGCGGTGGGATTGAGCTTTGCTTTGATTGAGGTGAACATCGCTTACGCCAGTCTGATCATAGGTGGGGTAGCTTTCCTGATCACCGGGGCGGGATTTTATGCAGGGCGCAAAGCAAGCAGTTTGCTCGGTCAGAGAGCCCGTATTTTTGGAGGTGTAATCCTCATTGGAATCGGTATCCGCATTGTAGTAACTCATCTACTGGGATAATATGAGGCTATTTTGATCCAGGTAATGCATCTACTTAACATCTTCGCCAGTTAAGACGGCGTGTAATTGTGGCTCCTCACAGTTAAGCAATCTGTCTTCCGGTAAAAAAGAGTCTAAACCTTTTCCTTGTGTTATCGGTCTCACGGTACTTTTCCTGTTATAGCAAAAGACAGGATCAAATTATCAGAACGATAGGCGAATAAGTAAAATTTGGTAGAAAGTACGTTTTATGCGGTGTTTTAATATCCGAATTGCGGCATCAAATTTTGAATAAAGAAATGCGAAATCGTAATTGACAAACAATATCGTAATTGATATACTTGTATCCCAATTACGCAGTTAATATAGCCCAGTTAAAATGTAAATTACTCCGGATGTAAAGTCCGGTTTAAAGTTTATCAAAAATTCAACCTTTAAAGCGGAAAAACGCAGAAAAGTAATTTAATTTAAGGAGGTCAGCATGAAAAAATTATTATTTCCCCTGATCCTTTTGCTGGCTGCTGCGCTGATTATCACCGGTTGTGGAGGTGGTACGACCACGCCAGCGACCACGGCAGCCACCACTGCGGCGACTACTCCGGTGACAACTGCACCGACCGGAACTGCCCCGGTCACAACAAAGCCTGTATCAACAGTTACAACTCCACCTCCGACAGGATCAAAGTATGGAGGAACTTTGCGCTGGATAGAACCAGCCGGTCCGGGTACACCGATCGGGTACCCGGCAGAAGCAGTTGGTGGAAGCGTGTTCTCCATGCAGTACAGTCTGCAATTTTTGCTGAAAGAGCTTATCGGTGGCAAAATTGTCGGCAACCTGGCAGAGTCTTATGACGTGGTCACCGATCCTGCCAATCCTTCAATAACCTTTCACCTGAGGAAGGGGGTTAAATTCCATGATGGTAGTGATTTCAATGCACAGGCAGTCAAATGGAATTTTGAGCGTACCAAAGCTGGAGGTCTGGTTGCCTCGGCTACCAACTTCTGGAAATCCTTCGATGTGATTGACGATTATACTCTGAGGGTGAATTTGACCAACTGGTTTAACCGCTTGATCAGGGGTTTTGCAGATAGTGTTAGTTTTATTTGTTCGCCGACTAGTTTTGAAAAGAATGGCATTGAATGGGCACGTTGGAATATGGTTGGAACTGGGCCCTTCAAGCAGGTGAGTTACCAGAGGGATGTTACGCTGATCGTTTCAAGAAATGATAATTACTATGAGGAAGGTAAGCCTTATCTGGACAGAATCCAGTTGCTTTATGTGACGGATGAAATGACGAGACTGGCACTGCTGAAATCCGGTGGGGCGGAGGTTTTGAGCAACCTTAACCCGCGTTACGCTACTGAGCTTAAAGCTGCGGGTTTTAATATCATCCAGCAACCGGGAGGTGCCACCGTTCTGGTACCGGACAGTGCTAACTCCGATTCTCCCTGGTCCAATCTGAAGGTACGCCAGGCTGCCGATTATGCGATTGATAAAGAAGCAATTGCCAGGACTTTTGGTTATGGCTACTGGATTCCGGCTTATCAGGTTAACAGCCCTGCTTCAATGGCTTATGTGGAGGATTTAGCACCCCGCAAATACGATCCAGCTAAAGCCAAACAGTTGCTGACTGAAGCGGGCTATCCCAATGGATTCAAGACCAAGATTATAGTATCGGCTGGTGGCAATATGGATATCCCGGTTTCGATCCAGTCATATCTCTCCAAGATAGGGATCAATGCCGAAATCGAGGTCAAGGAACCGGCTGCCTACCAGCAGATTCTTTCCGGAACCTGGAAAAATGGCCTGATTCTCAATCCGTTAATCGAATGGGCAAATCCCAATACCGGATTCAACTTCTTCTGGGGTGTTCCCGGTTCGTTCTTCAAGAGCACCAGCCGCCCGGCTGGCTGGGCTGAAGCGATGCTAGCTTCAAATACTTCTGCTGCCCCGGATCCCGTGCTAACCCAGAAACTGGAGAGAATGTGGTATGAAGATGCCATGGCGATCCCCGTCTATTACGGTGTGGCGCTGTGGGCGACCGTACCAAACCTGCAGGATTCGGGAATCGGAACACGGGGTGCCAATACCTGGTGGGAGCCGCAGAACGCCTGGTTGAGCAAGTAGCCGTTTTCTAAAAGCAGATGGCAAATGTGGGGCAGGGGTATCTAAGATCCCTGCCCCGTTTTAATGCAGGTATCTGAAGACAAGTCTGCTAAAAAATTAAGAAAAATAAGATCATCAAATTCGGTTTTATGTCGAACTTGACAAACTTATACGATATAACATATTATAGGCTAAAATTAAATTACCTGTAACATTGATTCCGTAATGGTTTAAGCGGTTGAAAGAAGGTGAAGGGAGTTTTTGTCCGGGAAAATGGGTAATGCTTTGGTGTATCGCCAGGAGTTTTTTCAAATCTTGATGAGATAATCTGGACAAGTTGAAAGTAATATTGTATAATTCTCGGCAACCATATTCAGGAATTAGGCGGAAAAGGATTGATTTCGAATAAACGTATATGATTAAGCCTGGCTTAACTTAGATTAAGCTCCTGGAATGAAGGGCCACAGCAGGCAAGAATGCGATAATTAGTTTTAGCTGATTCTCCTGTTTCTGATCTCTAATTAAATACGAGTGCAATTTTGGGATTGATCTAAATCTGGCTACGGTTGAATTAAGCGTTATTTTAGGGGAGCTGATATGACGACTTTCATTATCCGCAGGTTGATTATGGCAGTGATAGTGCTTATTCTCGTAAGCTTGATGGTTTTTATGGCGATGCGGCTATTACCCGGCGACCCTATTCGCATGCTGGTTACTCAGAGCGAGCAACAGGAATTCACAGAAGAACAAATCGCGAAGCTGAGACATGAATTCGGTCTGGATAGACCCCTGATGGTTCAATATATAAGTTGGCTGGGTGGTATATTCCGGGGTGATCTGGGTACTTCTATCCTGCACCGCGCCCCGGTTGCCGGTGAGATTTTGAGACGTCTTCCTATTACGCTGCATATCGGTCTTACTGCTTATATTATAGGCGTGATTATCGGGGTTCCTTTCGGAATATTATGCGCGATCCGCCGGGGCAGGTTTCTGGATACTCTAGTGACTGCCCTGGCTAATATCGGTATAACCATGCCAGCCTTCTGGCTGGGAGTAATGCTGATCTATCTTTTTGGGCTGGAACTCCGCTGGCTGCCGGTCCAGGGTTATACATCTCCATTTGATGATTTCTGGTTAAGCTCCAAACAGCTCGTAATGCCGGTAATTTGCATGATATTGTTCCCAATTGCTTCCAACACGCGCCAGACCCGCTCCAGTATGCTGGAAGTGATGCGGCAGGATTACATCCGGACAGCCTGGTCCAAGGGTTTAAGGGAAAGGATCATCATCATCAGACACGCGTTGAAAAATGGGTTGATACCTGTGATTACCCTTTCCGGAATGGGTTTCAGTATGATTATCGGCGGCTCGGTTATCATCGAAACAGTCTTCAATATTCCCGGCATGGGAAGACTGGCAGTGACCTCGATCTTAAACCAGGATTATCCCTATGTACAGGGTATCATCTTGATTGTCGCTGCCTTTGTATCCATAGTTAACCTGTTGGTTGATTTAACCTATGGATGGCTCGATCCCAGGATCAGGTACAGTTAAAGGGGAAGGAAGGATTTTGATGGCGAACGAAGCAGTTATCAGTACAGGCGTGGCAGAAGCCCCACCCCGGGTTAGCGAATGGCGTCGGTTTCGCAGGGTCTTTCTGGGTAGAATACTGGTATTAATCGGGCTGGTGATCATAGCCTTCTTTGTATTCATTGCAATTTTTGCTCCTTTGCTGGCCCCTTATCCACCCAACGATCCGGATCTTGCCAGTGCTCTCCAGCAACCGAGTTCAACTCATCTTCTGGGGAAAGATGCACTGGGTCGAGATACATTAAGCCGGGTTATTTATGGAGCCCGTACTTCGCTGATGATCGGATTAATCGTGGTTGTGATCGCCACCATCATCGGAATGACGCTTGGTCTGGTTGCCGGTTACTACGGCGGCTGGACTTACAATATCATCATGCGGTTCATTGATGCCCTGATGTCATTTCCGATGATATTGCTGGCTATGGTGATCGCTGCTCTGCTGGGCAATGGTATGAGGAATGTTATCATAGCCCTGAGCATAGCCATGATGCCTGGTTATGCCAGACTGATGTGCGCCCAGGTACTAGCGGTCAAAGAAAATGATTATGTTACGGCAGGCCGTTCAATCGGAGCCAGTAATTTACGCATCATGCTGCGCCATATCGTGCCTAACTGCCTGCCTCCTTTAATCGTCTTGATTACCATGCAACTCGGTTCGGTAATTCTGGCGGAGGCTGGTTTAAGCTTCCTGGGCATTGGCATCACGCCTCCTACGCCAGCCTGGGGCAGTATGGTAAACGATGGGCGGCAGTATTTGCTAACCCTGCCGATTCTCTCCTTTGCACCCGGGTTAGCCCTGATGCTGGTGGTTTTCGGTTTTAACATGGTGGGTGATGGACTAAGAGATGCGCTGGATCCCAGATTGAGAGGTGCTCTGTAGTATTTGTTTTCAGAGAACTTTATTTAGAGGGAAAGAGAAAAGATGGGAAGACTACTGGAGGTAAAGAACCTCAAGACGCAGTTCAAGACAGAAGGTGGGCTGGTGAAGGCGGTAGACGATGTTTCCTACTATATAGATGAGCAGGAGATA
>Ga0123519_10010941_pt1 | contig 13450 bp, 12 predicted proteins | sample YelNatPaOPRAMG02_FD_87396 | JGI IMG/M metagenome (GOLD analysis project Ga0123519, IMG submission 87396) | Hot spring microbial communities from Yellowstone National Park - Yellowstone National Park OP-RAMG-02 (version 2) | ecosystem: Environmental > Aquatic > Thermal springs > Hot (42-90C) ...
GAGCGATAGGGCCACGGTTGCCGGCGGGGAGGTCAACGCCGCCTCGGGCGTCTGGGCCACGGTTGGCGGCGGGTATTACAACACCGCCTCGAGCTACTATGCCACGGTTGGCGGCGGGTGTGGAGACACCGCAGCAGCAGATTACAGTTTTGCGGTTGGCTATCATTCGGTTGTGCCTTTAGGTTATTCAAACTCTGCTGCATTCAATGGTCAGACCGCTACTGCAAGCAACCAGTTGCGCTGCGGTACGCTTTCCAAAGCAGGTGGTTCTTTTACTATTGACCATCCGCTTGATCCTCACGGCAAGATTCTTAACCATTACTTCATTGAGGGACCAGAGATGCTAAACATCTACCGAGGTTCAGCCACTCTTGATGCTAATGGTAGGGCAGAGGTAAACCTACCAAACTACTTCTCGGCACTGAACCGAAATCCAATGGTTGTGGTGTCCGGCATTGGCACAAGCGATGTTTATATTGTGGAAGAAGTCAAAAACAACCGATTTGTGATAGGAGGTAAACCAGGGACAAAGGTCAACTGGATAGTTACTGGTGAGCGGGTTGATGTTTCAGCTGAGGTAATCAGACGGCTGATGCCTATTGAGCAACCAAAGATTGGTGCACTTTCAGGCAGGATGCTTGATGATGAATTCCTCTCCGGCTGTATGGAGCAACTTGAACGTGAAGGAAAGGCATCTGGCATAAACTTCCGCACCGCCGAAGGCAGAAGGCGTTACGAAGAGATGAAAAACCATCCAAGACTAAAAGAAAAAGAGATAAAAAGTAGGTAGTTATGACTCGGTTCATTGCCTTTAGTATTTTCTTTACAATCACTTTTGCTCAGCCCTACCGTTGTGACTGGCAGGTGATTGGTGCCGGTGGTGGTATGATGTCGGGATCGTATCGGTGCGGCTCAACTTTAGGTCAGACCACTATAGGAATTATAGAAAATTCTAACCTGATGGCATTCATTGGGTTTTGGCAGGCTGAGATTATTTCTGGGATACAGGAAAAAGAACATTTCAAATCGCAAATAATCCCGGTGAGTGAAACAAGGCTTTATCCACCTTCACCTAACCCATTTGTTCGCACCAGTGCGATTTCCTACACACTAAAAAATGAAACCAGAACCCTTATTCAGATTTATGACATCCAGGGTCGTGTAATACGAACGTTGGTCAACTCAAAACAGAAGCCGGGGCGATATTCTCTCAACTGGGATGCAAAAGATAACACCGGACGAAGTGTTGCCAGTGGTGTTTACATCTGCCGATTTACCGCTGGTGATTATCGCCTAAACACGAAACTCGTCCTTCAACGATAAAGTGTGATTAAGCTCAGCGGGGGCAAGGTGTTTGCCCCCGCTCTATTACAAAAAATTCGCCAAAGCGGACAAAACTTCTTCTTGGCTATATATAAAACCCAAAAAGTCAGGTAGCCCAGCAGGTTATTCTAAATATGATTGGACTTTTGTTTAAGGTCGTAGTAATCAGCACTTCAGGTGCTTTAGCCCCTGGTCCTTTAACCGCAGCGATTGCCTCAGTCGGTTTGAAAAAAGGCTTTAGAGCCGGTATTCAAGCCAGCCTTGGTCATACTATTATTGAATTGCCTTTAGTCATATTAATTGCATTAGGCGTGACCACTATCCTAAAAAACCCAAAAGCCAATTTTGTAATTGGGATTTCAGGCAGTATCTTTCTTTTTCTATTCGGCATCTTAACAATCCGAGACGCCTTGTCTACTAATCCTCAAGAACCAACAATTTACCAAAAGACCGCCCCACCGATGCTAATTGGCATCGCTTTGACTGGACTCAATCCCTATTTTATTGTCTGGTGGCTGGGTATCGGGACACCGCTAATATCCGAGGCGGTTGCCAAGGGTGGTTTTATTGGAGTCGGACTTCTGTATCTCTGCCATGTCTGGCTTGATTATGGCTGGTTAACTTTGATTGCCGCAATTTCCTCTTTGGGCCGTATGCAAACAAAAATTTATCGCCTAATCCTTATTGTCTTGGGCACGATAATTATTTGGTTTGGCGTCAATATGTTAGTAAAAACTATTTCGTTTGTTTAACTTTACTTTGCCATTAGTCACGGCAATCGTTAATCCCCCTTCGGTAATAAGATTATAAATCTTAATATCATACTTATCCGCCAATTCTTTCAGCCTTAGTGGAGTGCCCCATCGTTCCGAGATAACAATATATTTAGGTCTGACGATTTCTAAGATTCTTTCCCAATTTTTATCCCTGACAGAAAGAAGACGGGAAAATTTTAAAACGGTTAGTCTGTCCGTTGAATAGACTGTATTTTCATCAAAAGCCGGCATTGCTGATAAATCATTTAAATTATCAATAAAAAACATTGAGAAATTATTATATTCTATTCTTAACGCCAAGGTGTTAGGTTCTTGCCTTTTATTTGCTGCCGAGATAATTTCAAACTTAACCGGCTGAATCCGATATCGGGGCAGAGCCGGCTCGGCTAACTTATTAACTTTAAGAATCTCGCCAGAATTTAATGCGATGGTTTTATCTTTTGTTAGACAATTTAGGATATTTGAATGTGAATCATTAGGAATAATTGCCTTATCAATTCTAAAATCTTTCCCGATTAATTCAATACCACGCCAAAGGTCAGGATGCGAATTGGTTATTACCAAAAGATCAATCTTCCTTATCCCTTTACTTTTAAGAAACTGCACAAGGATTTCATTTTGGCGCAAGCCGGTATTGATAAGAATATTTTGACTATTGGGCAACTCAATCAATGTTGCATCACCACAAGGTATATCTAAACAAGTTATCTTGAGTTCGCTTTGGGCAAAAACCTTTTGCCAAATTCCAATATTCAAGGTCAGTAATAGAATTAAGACGAATGCCTTTCTAAAACTCGGTCGGTGAATATAGAATAAGATGAAGATTAAAGTATAAAACACGATGATGAGCAATAGGGATGGTTTAGGTAAGTCAATGCTGGCAAAACTGAGTCCACCCAATTTGTCATTAATAAATAAAATAGTGGATAGCGTTAACCAAAGGGTCTGCGCCAAGATTTTTGCCAAGAATGGGGCAAAGAGATGGAAAAATGCAACCACGAATGCCAAAGGGGTGGCAAAACCAACTAAGGGCACAACCAACAAATTGGCAAGAATTGTAATCACCGAAATCTTAAAGAAATAATAGACCAATAAAGGTCCGACACCGAGTTGTGCTGCTATCACTACGGACAAGGGCGCAAAAAGATATTTTCTAATGCCTGAGCCTGCCCTCCGGCGAATTGGAGCAATCAAAACTTGATAGATTTTGGGTGCGAATAGGATTAAAGCAATGGTCGCCGCAAATGATAATTGAAAACCAATTTCAAATAAAGCAACTGGCGATAATAAAAGGATTATGATGCCAGCGATAAAAACCCCTTGTAGCGGTTCAATTTTCCTTTCTAAGAAGAAGCCAAGCGAACAAAGGAATGACATTAAACCGGCACGCACTGCAGAAGGTTCAAATCCGGTTACCCCGACATAGAGAAAGACAATAATGCCTAAAACAAGCAAAGTGTACCACTTCCCCCGATAAAGACCAGTAACGGAAAATAATAAAATACAGACCCCGACCAAAATCCCAACATTTAGACCAGAAACTGCCAGGATATGGGCAAGCCCAGTATTACTAAAGGCGAGTTTTGTTGCTTTGGGCAAATCCTGTTTCTCACCCAAAAGGATACCTGCATATAAAGCCCGCGTCGGTCCGGTAAGATAATGATTGATTACCTTAAAAAAATAGCGCCGCAAGGGGAATATTAAATACTGGGCAATCGGATTTCCCTGATTGCGTCCAATAACAGTTACATTATCTCTGAAAAATCTAATTTGACCAAGAACCCCACGCCGATGATAGAATTTATTCAAATCCAACAGATTGGGGTTAGAAGGGAAATTGAATGGTTTGATTGAACCTTGATAGACGATTACATCACCGTAACGGAGATTGATATTGGTTTGTTTTGGCTGGGCAAACAACTTACCCGAAATCGAATATTTTTTCTCGCCGATAAAAACATTCTTTAGGGCAACTTGATAACGCGGGACTTGTTGCCTTGTTACTGGCTCATCAATAATCAGTCCAATAATTTTTACCGGTCGGTTATAGAGCGGTGCGATTGAATTCGGTTTTTGAATATTACAATTTAACATCGCAGCAAAAAAGATTGCCCAATAAAGCGAATAACCTTTGGTCAATCGGTCAAAAATAATGCCGACAATAATACCAATGATTAAATAAATTAATGGGATGCTTATCTTTTCGGCAACAATTATTCCAAGGGCAATAGCGATTAAAGTTCTTAGCGCAGCATAACGCACAGGACTAAACAGGTGTTTGCTTCTTCTTTAACACCGATTAACCCGTATAATCTTGTGGTTGTTCAATGATTGCCGGGAATGATTCAATAATCTTTTTAATAACTTCTTCTTTATCGTTATATTCAATCCAGATAATACCAGGTTCCCGTTTAAACCAGGTGAGTTGGCGTTTGGCATAGGCTTTGGATTTCTTCTTCGCCACGGCAATCGCCAGTTCTAAAGAGATACGCGATTTTACATAACCGAATATCTCTCGATAACCAATGGCATTGAAGGCATATAAATCCTCATCATAACCCATATCAAGTAAACCTTTAACTTCCTGCACCAATCCTTGTTCAATCATCTTATCAAAACGCTGTTCAATCTTTGCGTAAAGTAATTTCTTGGGAATAAATAATCCGATATAAAACGGGACATATTTTATAATCGGGCAAGATTCTTTAACCATTTCGGATTTGGTCTTACCCGTCAAGAGATATATCTCCAATGCCCGAATTATCCGCTGGCGGTCGCGGGGATGAATCTTCTGGGCGGATTCTGGGTCAACCGTTTTTAATCTATCGTATAGTTCGGTTAATGGCTTTTTGGCTAATTCGGCACGCAATTCAGGGATGGGTCTTGGCGCCTTAAAGAAGGGTTGGAACAATGCCCTTAAGTATAGTCCTGACCCGCCAACCAAGATAAACTTTTTGCCTTGCGCGCTTAACTCCTCAATAACCTTGGTCACATCGCGCACATAATCCGCTGCACTATAAAGTTTATCCGGACAAACCAGGTCAATCATATGAAATTTAACTTTTTGTTGCAGTTCTTTGCTCGGCTTATCCGTGCCAATATCCATATATTTATAGACTTGGCGGGAATCGGCTGAGATAATCTCAAGGTTATATCTTTGGGCAAGCAAGACCGCAATCTCGGTCTTACCCACCCCGGTCGGACCAACTAATACCGGAAGGGTTAACGGCATAGTTTTATTCCATCCGCTTATTTAAGTTCGCCCAAATCGTTTGAATAAATCTTCCAAAGTAATCTTAATTATTACGGGTCGGCCGTGCGGACAGAAATAGGGCTCGGCACAGGCAAATAAGCGATTTAAAAGCGATTCCATCTCCAATGGGGTCAGTCGTTGCCCAGCCTTTACCGCCCCTTTACAGGCAATTAATTTGGCAACTTCATCCTGTTTACCCCGGTCTTTCTTTTCCATCTTTGCCAACTCGGCAAATAACTCACTAATTTCCTCTTTACCCAAATAAGTGCCAGTCGGAATTGACTCAACCACAATCGTCCGACCACTAAAGACCTTGGCTTCAATCCCCATTTTCCGCAACTCGCCTGTAATCTCTTCAAATACCGTAAACTCCTCGGGCTTCAATTCAATCATTATCGGAAAGAGTAGCCCTTGGACATCCATTGTTCTTTTCTTTGTCACTTCTTCATAGATGATTCGTTCGTGTGCCGCATGTTGGTCAATGATACAATAACCCGATTGAATTTGCGCAAAGATAAAAGAATTATGGAGTTGCCAGAAGTTAGGTGTGATTTGTTCATCAGCAATTAGTCCGCCCAAGGCGGATTGGTAAAGGAAATTATCCTTGAGGATGGTTTCGGATTTTTTTATTCCCAACCCTTTCCTGACCGCCTCGGCAACAAAATCAAACAAAAATCGTTCATCGGCAAATTTCACCTCTTGCTTGGTGGGATGGATATTGACATCCAAGTTCTCAGGGCTAGTGGTGATAAAGACAACAAAATTCGGATTATTACCGCGCAAGGTTGCGCCATAACCTTCGTAGATTGCCCGAAGCACAGTCCTTGACCGCACCGGCCGAAGATTAAAAAAGGTCTCTTGGATTTCATAAACCGCTTGGGCTTGGCTCGGTTCAGTAAAAAAGCCATAAAGCGCCAGCAATGGATTATCCACTTTAATTTCAATTAAACTTGCAAGCCTCGCTCGCTCCATAAATAACCCAAGCCGCTCTTTGACTGAATTTGCTTTTGGACAAACCAACAATTCCTTGCCCTCGCTTCGTAACACAAAATGAATTGAAGGATAAGCCAGCACATAACTCTTTACTGTCTCAATAATCAATCTCAATTCATAATTATCTGACTTCAAAAATCCTCTTCTTACTGGTAGATTATAGAAAAGGCTCTCAACACTAATTGTTGTTCCTTTCGCCCGGGCAATCTCAGCCATCTCTTTAATGATTCCACCCTCGACTTTTAGATAATTACCGGTTAGCGCGGTGTCGGTATTGGTTTCAATTTTCAGTCTGGAGACAGCGGCGATAGAAGCCAATGCCTCACCCCGAAAACCCATCGTCTTAAGTTGTGTTAAATCGTCAATGGTGTTAATCTTACTGGTCGCATGCCTGCTCACGGCTAATCTTATATCCGCGCGGTCCATCCCAATCCCGTTGTCAATCACCCTTATCAAATCTTTACCACCTTTTTGAATTTCAATGGTAATTTTTGTGCTTTGGGCATCAATTGAATTCTCAATCAACTCTTTCACTACCGAGGCCGGTCGGGCAATCACCTCACCGGCAGCAATTTTCCGAATCGTCGCTTCGGATAATAATTTTATGCTACCCATTCAATACAAAGGGGCTTTGCCCCTTTGAATCCCCAAAAAGATTTTTTTCTAAAACCCGGGGAGATGAGGGGTTTCCCCTCATCTTTTGCACCCAAATCATCCTTCTAGTTCGGCTAACGGAAATCTCATCCCATCGTGTGCGGCAAGGACTTTGACGCCGGTCTCTTCGGATAATTTGGTTGCCAATTCCCAGGGCTTGGCTTTGATAATTGTCATCCCAAAATGATTAAGAATCACCCGTTTTGGTTGCATTGCAATAATTATCTTCTTAACATCAGGGATTGAAAGATGGTCCAAATCCGATTCTTGGGCACGCACGACATTAATAATTGCTAAATCTGAGGCATAAATCTTTGCCAATTCTGGGAAGTATCTGGTATCAGCGATATAGGAAATCTTAATCTTTTTGGTATCAAACAAAAATCCATAGGTCTCGGAACGATGGTCGTGGCGGACTGGTGTGGTAAATTTAATGTCCTTAATTTCGTATTTACCCTTTTCTTTTAAAATGACAATTTCGTTAAGGAAGTTTCGCAAATATTTATAGACGATTGGGTCATCGCCAAAAAGGGCATCGGAAGGACAGAAAAGCATCCCCCGCTTAACGGTTCCGCCGGTGGTGATGGCTTCAATGATCACATTTACATCACCGGCATGGTCTAAATGGCGATGGGATAAAAGCACCGCATCCAATTTTGTTGGGTCAAGTTTTACTTTACTTTGCGTAATCCTAACCAATGAGCCAGGCCCTGGGTCAATTAAAAGATTTGTATTACCGATTGAGAACCAGATACCGCCTGAGGCGCGAATTTGCTTAAAAACCACAATTCTTGCCCCACCACTACCTAAAAAGATTATCTCGTCCGCAATTTCTTCCTTTACTTCTTTAGTCATTATTATAGACTAAATTAAAATTTGGTTATGTCAATAAAATTCTTTTTTCAAGTTTTATCCCTACCTGCCTAAGAAATAATCATTGAAAAAGTTTACTTATAATACAACTCAAAATTGACCCAATTTTTCTTCTAAGTCAACTATCATCAGATACTTATACCAATTTTTGCGTTGTCTGGTAGGCTACTTGGGGAGTAGGTTCGGAGGCTGGCTATTTATAAAATTTACGACAATCCCCGAAAATTTTTTTCAATCTTTGGCGGGCAATTATTCTATAAAAAGAATTTAATCTAACGGCGGAGCGTAACGAGGAATTTGGACGGGGGCGAAGCACCAAAGTCAAATACGCTATGTTAGAAGATTTATGGCATATATTATATACTAAAGGTTTTTCTCAGATCTTCAAGCCTTGCTTTTGCTTCATAGGCGTTCATCATCTTCCAATGCTTTTCAAGTTTCTCACAAGGAAATTCATCACAATAGGCACAGTTGTCGATTCCTTTCTCCAATCCGCATTGTCTTGTTTCGCAATCTATACAGAACTTGCATAATCTTTTTCCCATTGCCAGGCAGCCATCACAGTTTATATCTTCTGGGCTGAGCGGATATCGTTCTGATGACCACTCTTCAGCAACCTTTTTTCTTGCCTCATCATCGTCTTTCTGAGTTGCAATATACGCCGGGCAGTCATTACAGATTAAACCACACATAGCAATCATTTTCTGCATAATTCGTTTATCTTTTCCCTCCCTTTTATTCGCTGTTATATGAAGTCGTCGCCCTTGTAAAATAGAACGGGTCATTATATTCATTAATCATTCCTAACTGTTTTTGTTTTTTCAGAATTCTTGCTACAGCTTTGCCGTGTATTCTATCGTGCCATATAAATCTTCGCAAAATTTTTTTGAGCGTCCATAACTCATTATCTATCTCGAATATTGTATAGTTATTATTTTTACGATACAATTCTTTAAGTTTTTGGAGACAAAACGCACGGATTTTCATAAAATCTTCATCTTTTGCTTCAAATTCGATCTTGGTTCTTGATAAATAATAATATTGACATCGGTTTACATGGTCAAATATTTCCTGTATTGTTTTAGGATTTTCACCATAAAAAGTCTTTCTGATTTTTGTTTCATCCACGAAATCTTTAAATTTCGCATCGCTATAAATCTTTGAAAATGTTTTGCCGGAATACAAAGCAATATTGGTCCAATTTATGAACTCTTCTTCATTCATAATTTCTTTATCTGCCTTTAATAAAATCTCGTTATCCGCGTCCTCAACCATTAGTGAGCTTCTATGTCTTTGAATTACTTTAATCTTATATTGCGGTTTTTGTTCAATCCCCAACCATTTCAGATATAAATTGACCTCCTGGTCCACTTTAGCAATGGCTTCTCTTTCCGTTCTCCCTCTTATAAAAGCACCTGGTAATTCTACTATAAAGCCTATAAATCCTCGCCCATTGGTCTCAAACGCTATGGAAACTACACAGGGTAATTTTATCGTTGGTCTTCTCTGGCATATTAATCTCGCTTAAGCAATTTCCTATCCCTCGTCTGTATCCGCAATTACTGGGTATTATTCTAAGAAATCTTTTGTTTTGTTTCTTTCCCGAAAGATAACGCGATTTGAGTTATCCTACGATAAAACTCTGGACGCCGATCGGTCATCACATCATTATATTTTGTTATCTTTTTGTTGAGTGCCTGTCTTGGGTCAATCTCAACAATCTTTAATACCTCCTGATTTTTGGGAGCACGGAAGATAATCTGACCCGATGGGTCAACAATCTGGCTCATCCCATTGAATTTTAATCTTTTGTGCCCCCGTTTTTCTTCACCAATCCGGTTACAAAGGATTAAGAAGACCCGATTTTCCAATGCCCTGACCAAAGTTGCGGAATGGGCATAAGGTAATATTAGATTTGCTGGCTGGCAGATAATTTGAGCACCCATTAGAGCCAAAATACGACTCGCCTCAGGAAAAATCCAGTCAAAGCAAATAAGCATCCCGATTTTTACCTTGTCTACGATATAGACCGAAAATGGTTTATTGCCCGGCGCAAATAAGAACTTCTCCTGCATAAATAAATGGACCTTGCGGTAGGTATAGACCTCGCCATTGGGACAAACCAGAATTGAAGAATTATAAATCTTTGCGTAAACTTTCTCGGCTAGACCAGCGACAATGAACATCTTCTTGGTTTGGGCAAGTGCTAAAAGCGTCTTGGTTACAAGACCCGAAGGGACTGGTTCTGCCATATTCATCAATTCTTTACGATTTTGAAAAGAATAACCAGTAGCGAATAGTTCGGGCAAGACGATTAAATCGGCTTTGACCTTACTCAGTTCGTTAGTGACTTTTTTAAGATTTTTTTCTTTCTCACCAAAGGTTGGTTGGAATTGATAAAAACCGACTCGCATTATTAAACCCTCGGTCTAAATCCTTTACCTAAGACCTCGTAGACATCCGAGATAATGACAAATGCCTTAGGGTCAATTTCTTTGACAATAGAACGCAATTTGGGAATTTCGCGTTTGGTTACAACACAAAGCAGGACATCCCTTTCCACATCAGTATACTCTCCTTTTCCATAAAGTCTTGTAACACCCCGCCCCATTTTTTCAATTATTATTCGGGCAATTGTTGTTGATTGGTCCGAAATTATGTACACCGCCCGGATGAAACTCCAACCCTCGGATATTAAATCAATCGCCTTGCTGGAGAGGAATAAAGTCAGATAACCGTATAATGCTGATTCTAATTTGTGAAAGACAATTGCGCCTAAAGAAATGATGATAAAATCAGTGATAAGGATTCCCTTGCCAATTGATAAGTTAGTGAAACGGTTTAGCACCTGACCGATAATGTCCGTACCGCCGGTTGAACCTTGACCACGAAAGACAACTCCCAAACCAGCGCCTAAAAGAACACCGCCATAAACCGCCGCTAAAATCTCGTTATTGGTCGCCTTTGGTATCGGCACAATATAGGTGAAAAAATCAATAAAAAATGAAGAAAGAATAATCCCCACGAGCGATTTTATTCCATAGGTCTTGCCTAAGGTCTTTATCCCTAAGACAAAGAGCGGAATATTAAATACTATCACAATCAGCCCAACCGGCGTATTTAATAAATAGTTGATTATGATTGATAACCCAGTTACTCCACCCGGAACAATCCGATGGGGTATCAGAAATAGGTTGTAGGCAAGCCCCATAATGACCGAACCACCAAGGATTAATAAAAAGTCAAAAAAGTTTACCGTAAACCGAGAACGCATAACTTCAATTTAGCCAAAATTGGCGAAAAGTCAATTGAGATGAGGGGAAACCCCTCATCTCCCCGGGTTTTAGAAAAAAATCTTTTTGGGGATTCAAAGGGGCAAAGCCCCTTTGTTGGTAACGGTTATTTCCTTATCGGCTCCTTTTGTTCAATAGTTTTGGAAGGGACGAGTTCCATTGTCATATTGGATTGAGGGTCAGAATATTTAACCATCCGTTTCATTCCAGTCTTTTCATAAAAGACTTCAATCATCCTACCCGCCAAAGACATTTGATATTTATTACACTCAAACTCACCAGCCGGAACGGTTAATTTTTCCATCGCAAGCGCCTTTACTTTAATCGGAACACTTGTCCCACCGAGTCCGGTCACTGCCCCCAATTCCATCTCTTCGTTTGGTTTTAATTCAACCGCTCTTAATAAAGTAGTGATTTCATCATTGTCATAATGATTAATCCCAAAAGGAATGTCTACCGATTTTTCGCCCATCGGTGTCTTGGCTTTGATGAAGACTTTATCCTTGGTGTAATTTATTGTTGAACTAAGCATAGTACCCATTGTGGTTAGTATCTTTTCGGATTTTATTGGCTTAAGATTGTTTTGGTATAAGACCAGGTGAGTAGAATCCTTGGTTTCACCCGCCATACTCTTCACATAAGTTAAGGCGGTTAATTCAATGGTTGGTTTTTCTTCAATCTCCCCTAATCGGATACCGAGCAGGTAACTACCAACCGGTTCAGTGCCTACCAAGACCTGATATTGATTTATTTCATTATCCGGCCAATTGGGCATAACCAATTTCAAACCCGGTCCACCTTTTTTCGCACAAAAAGTGCAAAGCAGGATTAGACTGAAGATTACCATTGCGAGTTTTTTCATAACTACCTCCTATATTTTAACTTCTTGGGTTGTTACCCGAATTGGGTTTACTTGATTTTGGACAGTTATTAAAATACTTCGGCTGGCGCGATAACTAATCAAGAGAATGAAATAGCCGATAACTAATAAAACGGGTAGAGTAATTGATAAGAAGTGGGAACCGAGAAACTTGGCGAACTTAAGGTTTGGATAATACATCATTACCAAGACCAGACCGTCAACCAGTTCGTGATACAAGACGCCAAGAATAAAGAAGAACAATAACCAGAATTTTTTACCCAAACCAGACCAGTGATAGAAACCAATTCCAACCAATGCACCGATGATAGCATGAATCTGGACCGCATAGGCCCGTTCCCATACCGTATGCCAGGTAGTAAAATACATAAAGAGCGCGATGCCAAAAATGCGATTAAGCACTGGAAAAAATCCAATAATGGAAAGGGTTATCGCCTCACCGATACCATAACCAAGCCCAACCCAATAACCCAAGATGGATGAGGGGAAACCCCTCATCTCCCCGGGTTTTAAGAAAAAATCTTTTCGGGGATTCAAAGGGGCAAAGCCCCTTTGTGTTGAACTACTCTTTCTTTTGTAAATTTCTGGATTATTTTTATGGTTAAGTGCAAGTAAGACCAGCAATGTCAGCAGTTTTGCTAAGGTCTCCCAGAAATTATTATCCATTTGGGCAACTCCCGCCACAAACCAGAAGGTATTCTTAGCAAAAACCATTGCTTTTTCCCAATGCTTACGGAATAAGAATATCGGGAAAAAGATGAATGCAATAAAACCAGCAATTGCCCAAATTCGCGCAGGAATTTTATTTAAGTTACCTTTATGGTGAAAGACGAAATAATAACTCAGTGGCACAGAAAAATCCGCCTGAGGCGGATCAACCGTGAGCCGTGACCGTGGACCGTGAACGGAACACGGTAAACGGACAACGGTAAACGGACAACGGAAAACGGATAACGGAAAACGGGGTTGCCCTACTTTTTATAATCAGTAAACCTTTTTTTTCTTAAAGCCTTATCCAACAAGGTTAGGGCTTCTTCCCGATAATCAAGTAAATTTCTTGGTTGCCGTTTTATTTCTTCTTGGAGTAGGGCATGGACGATAAAGGGAAATGTTGCGGTCACATCAGCAAAGACATATTGCGATTTTTTGACACATTCGGCTGAGGTCTTACCCCAGGTATGGGCTTCGCTGGCGGTGCAGGAGGACAGTGCGCCATTCTGGATATGGGCATCGCAAATTTGCACATCCATATCATAACCACCAGCATCAATACCACAGATTTGTGATAGATAGGGTTCGGGTTGCAGGGAGTAATTTTTCGGCACACCGCCACCTACGATGATAATGGAAAGTTTACGACTCCCTTTGTTTTTGGCTAAATAATGATAGGCAGCAACTTCATGAA
>Ga0123519_10010946_pt1 | contig 13447 bp, 13 predicted proteins | sample YelNatPaOPRAMG02_FD_87396 | JGI IMG/M metagenome (GOLD analysis project Ga0123519, IMG submission 87396) | Hot spring microbial communities from Yellowstone National Park - Yellowstone National Park OP-RAMG-02 (version 2) | ecosystem: Environmental > Aquatic > Thermal springs > Hot (42-90C) ...
AACTAATCGTTATTGAATCGCCAACTCCAAGCGAAGGAACAGATTGGGTATTCGTATAACCGGGTGTAATATCAAAGCGGACACTTGCTGCCGGCGAAGTTGCAGTCCCATAGTTCTTAATCACCGCTTGCGGTGTTATCGCACCAGGAGTGACCAAACCACTCGGTTGAATAATTCTGGATACACCGATATCCGCAGCCACCAATGAATCAGCCGTGATTGAGAATTCATCAACACACCACCAGTTCATATTAAAGGTATTACCACTGCCTAAGAAGAGGATTTTTACATTGGCTTGATTAGCCGCCCAAGCCAACGGGACATGAAGACCAACTATTTGAGTCGTTTGCTGAAAGTCATAAATTAGATAAGGATAAGTCGCACCGCCATCAGTTGAACCCCGAATCTGGGCGGTGTAGGCACCGGAATAGTGGTCGTAGTAAGTAGTACAGTTGAGAACAACATTACCATAACCGGTCAGATTAATCGTCGGTGAGATTAAAGAATCGTCTTCGGTTACCGAAGGCGACCAGTAGATTGAGGCATTACCCGCCCCAACTCCCCAGGTATAGTTATTACGTCCCCAGTCCGAAGCCTCAACTGTGGCACCATAACGAATCGTCCAGCCAGTTGGGGGTGTGGTGGTTGACCAAGTGCCATCAAAGTTTTGTGAAATTATCACTGCTTTTGAACCAGGAATCGCTGGCATATTAATCTGTAATGGTTTTGCCGTTGGTGTATTTTCTCGGGTTTTGTTCAGGAGATTGGAATTAGGAGAAACCAGCGGAGCCGTGAACTCGGTCGGTAAGGCGAAGGTAACGACCAAAAGAATTGTAATGAGCGGTAGTAGTTTTTTAAACATCTTAAACCTCCTTTTAGTTTAAGTCGGTTTTGGGCTACAAATGCGGATTGACACTGATTATCCGTGCTAATCTCGGCATTTTTGTAACCCGTTTTTTGGGGTAGATAAATCCACACCTTGAGGATTTCGCGTTCCACCCCGTACCGAAATCCTCGGATTAATAAAGTATAATTACCTGAGCATAAATTAGCGGTTCACTTGAAATCGCATCTTTTGATGCCCAGTCCATTTGAGAGTAATTATACGAAAAATTCAAAATTTGTCAATAGTTTTTTTTAATATAAGATAAAGTGTTATCTCGTTGAAATCGTAATGGTTATCACAATTGAATGCAAAAATTATTGTGCGGTCGTTTGGGAAGGGTAGAAGATTTAGGATAAAAATTGAACGGGGAGTGCCAAAATATGTGCCCGCACCATCACAATGTTGACAAACATTAACCCGTTGATTTTCATTTTTAAAGAATCCTTGGATTTTACCTATTGACATCGGAGACAAAATTTGTAGAATAAATAGCGTGAAGTTGAATCAAGTTTCTACCGAAAATTTTCGGGAGAAAAATCAACTTCGTCTTGGATCAAACCAAAGGAGGTTTAATGCTTAATAAAGTATCTTTACTTGGGCTGGTCTTAATTTTTGCTTTCGCCCAAGCCAGTTGGTTACAACAACATTCGGGGACGAATCCGCTCTACTCCATTACTTTTCCCTTCGGCCACGTGGATACTGGCTTTGCCTGTGGTGCTAATTCACTGGTACTTAGAACAACGGACAGCGGTGAGAATTGGGAAGTTTTAACCGTTCATCAACCCAGTGGCGCTTGCAATGGAATTAATTTTCCAATTGGTTGCTTGACTGGTTTCATCGCTTGTGATTCGGGAAACATTCAACGCACCACTGACGGTAGGACCTGGCGCCGCGTAAACACCGGAACGACTAACAATCTGAAAGCAATTCATTTCCCAAGAGATAATAATATTGGTTATGTAATTAGCAACAATGGGATAATCAAAAAAACCACAAACAGCGGGGTAGACTGGCAGGATGTATCTTTACCAACGCCGGCTAATCTCAATGGTTTGTTTTTTCTAAATGCGACCAAAGGTTGGGTGGTTGGTGACGAAGGGGTTATTTATTCTACCTTTGATGGCGGAACTAATTGGGGTATGCAGTTATCACCGGTCACAGAAAGATTGTTTGATGTCTTCTTCCGAGATTCGCTTGTCGGTTGGATTGTCGGCGCCAACCAAACTTGCTTAAGAACTATAGACGGTGGGCAAAACTGGACGGAAGTGACTTTACCATTTATCGGCAATCCTGATTTGCATTCAATCCTATTTATATTTAACACCACAACTGGCTTTATCGCTGGTAGTAATGGTAAGTTTGCTAAGACCACCAATAATGGCACCACCTGGGATACTATGACGATTCCTAACGCTTCTAACCTTTATGATATGACTTTTCCTTTAGACGACCAAATCGGTTGGGTCTGTGGCGACAATGAGGCAATCTTCAAGACTACCGATGGTGGGATTAGTTGGCTTGAAGAGTCTAAAACCCAAATTAAGAAAACCGAAAAATTCTTTAATTGCGAGCCTAATCCATTCCGCACTAATACCAAAATCCAATTTAATGGACGATACGAAAATGGAACGCTAAAAATCTTTAACTGCGCTGGTGAATTGGTTCGCAACTTCGCATTGACTGGGGATGGAATGATTAACTGGGATGGTCGGGATACATACCATCGTCGAGTTATGCCTGGTGTTTACTTGTTAGAATTGAAAACGAAAGAGGGCAAGACCGAACGGACCAAAATCACCTTGCTTAATTAGTCTTGTAAAAACAGAATTAGCCCAGTCCAATCGGACTGGGCTTTTTTATTTTGGTTAAAAGTCGCCTGTCTAAAAAAATAGAATTTCTAAAATTTTCTCAATTTTTCTTTAATTCTTCTAACCGCCTAAGCGGATTCATCTAAGCCAATGATTTTTCAATCTGAAATGACTCTTGACCAATCATTGGGGGCTAGGGTGGGGCTAGCCCCCATACCGAGCCGAAAGCGGTATAGAGGTTTGGCATTGGGTTAGCCAGGTAGGTCGGCTAAAAGATAGGCAAGATGTTTGGCTAAAGGCAAGACCAAAGCATAGGGCTGGGGCTGGGCTTGGGTTAGGCTTGGGATTAGCCCATTCCTTAGACTTCTGAATAGCGTAATTATTTCACGACCAAGAACTTTTCGGTCTCTTTGCCCATGTGCTGAGTGCAACAAGGCAAACAATATTTTTGCTGAGGACAAGCCTCGGCGTTTGCTTGCCGGGGATAAACCCCGGCGCTACAATTATAATATAAATCTCGTGGTTGCATCTTGACTTGGAATGTCCGCTGCTGAACCAGCCCCCAATCCCGTTTAAAATCGATAGGGCAAGAGTTCGGATAATTGATAATTCTTGGTTTTGCCATAGCGGTTGGCAAGAATTACCGTCAAATCATTAGCAAATTCGGCTAAGACTTGTAAGCAAGCACCACAGGGTAAAGTGAAATCTTTGGTCGGGGTGTAGATTGCAATTGCTCGGAAATCTTTTTCACCTTCGGATACTGCCTTAAAAATTGCTATGCGTTCAGCACAGACCGTCAAACCATACGAACGGTTCTCAACATTACAACCAAGAAAAATTTTACCGGATTTGGTCAATAGGGCTGAACCAACCTTAAACTTTGAATACGGAGCATAAGCGAATCGACTGGCTTTTTTTGCTGATTTTATCAAATTTAGTTTTGAGCGACTTTGTCCCTCAAACTCTCTATTCTTAAGATTTATAGAACGGAGAGAATTGAGGGGGTGCCCCTCAATTTGATTATTCATCTTTTTTCTCCTTATACAATTTCTTCAAGAAACTTTTGCCATTGGTTAAGGCAGGAAGTCTTAAATACTCTGCCACCGTCTGTCCTAAATCGGCAAAGGTCTCTCTTGTGCCTAAATCAATTCCGGACAAAAGACTCTTAGAATAAATTAGTAAAGGGACATACTCGCGGGAATGGTCAGTAGAAGGTGTGGTTGGGTCATTGCCGTGGTCAGCGGTAATTGCCAATAAGTCATCCGCACTAAGTTGGGAAATTATTTCCGGTAGCCGGGCATCAAACTCTTTTAAGCCATTATAATAGGCTAAATAGTCATTCCGATGGCCCCAGTCCATATCAAATTGAATCAGGTTGGTAAAGATTAAACCAGTTGGATAATCTTTAATCGCTTGCAAGGTTAAGTCAATACATTCTTGATTATTGACCGAATGAAAAGATTTGGTATAGCCACGATGGGCAAAGAGTTCATCTACCTTACCAATAACGATTACTGGATAACCATTCATCTTGGCAATATCTAAGAGGGTTGGTTCTGGTGGCTCTAAGGAAAAGTCTTTGCGGTTTTTGGTGCGGCGAAAATTACCAACCGAGCCAATAAATGGCCGCGCAATCACCCGACCAACACAATGTTTACCACTCAATAATCTCCTTGCCAATTTACACATCTCATATAACTCGTTTACTGGGATTACATCTTCGTGCGCCGCAATCTGAAAGACACTATCGGCTGAGGTATAAACAATTGGAAAACCGGTTCTCATATGTTCTTCGCCCAATTGCTCAATTATCGCAGTGCCCGAAGCGGGAATATTGCCTAAAATTTTACGCCCAATCGCCTTTTCCAACTCTTCAATCAACTCCTTGGGAAATCCATTCGGATAGATTGGGAAACATTGATTTAAAATCACGCCAGCAATTTCCCAATGTCCAGTGGTTGAATCTTTGCCTGGTGATTTTTCCGCCATCTTGCCAAATGAACCTTTTGGCTTGGTTTGTCTTTCTACGCCTTTTAATTCAATGATATTGCCTAAACCCAATGATGCCAAATTGGGCAAAAAGAGACCGCCAACTTTTTTCGCAAGATTGCCCAGGCTATTAGAACCTTCATCATTGTATTGGCTGGCATCGGGCAATTCTCCGATCCCGATTCCATCAAGGACGATAATAATTGCGCGCGGCATCAATCTTAGGCTTGCCCCTCTCCCCTACGCTGGGAAGTGCCGGGGGCGGGAGTTGAACCCGCACACCTTTCGGTCTACGCCCCTCAAACGTATGTGTCTGCCAATTCCACCACCCCGGCAATCTAACCGCATTATAATCATAGGAGAATAAGAAGTCAATAAGAAGCAAATTGAAAAATAAACCGTTTTATTCCGTTATTATAATCTTTCTCGTATAGGTTTTATGGTTGAGGTCAAGTTGACAAAGATAAATGCCGGCTGGAACTTTAGGATTCCATATCAAGGTGTGACTGCCTTCGGTCAGTTTTCCGGATTTTAGACAGGTAATTTCTTTGCCCGCTACATCATAGATTCGGAGACTGCCATAGGCACTTCGGTCTAAATTAAAGTGAATCTTAACCGCAGTATGAGTTGGATTTGGGGAAATGGCGAAATCAGTTAGCATCGGAATTACGGTTGCTATTTTACCTATTCCCACACCCTCGCCCAAATATAATTCAACATAGCCGTCGTAACCGCTAATGAGAAAATCAAGTGTGCCGTCGTTATTCCAATCACCAAAACCACAGCGCGAACCATAATGATAACTACCTGATGGTTGAATCAAAGTTCCCGTAGTTGTCCGCAGGGATTCCTCACCGGCAAAGGTGGGGTTGGTGTCCGAACCAACATTGCGAAAGAAATGGACATAACCATCATTCGCACCACAGACTAAATCGCGTTTGCCGTCTTGGTCCAAATCAACCACATAGGGGTTTACTCGGTATAAGTAGATAGGACTGCCCGCGGATTGGATATAGGTGAAGTCTTGAAACATTGGCCAGGTGTCCGAGGTCTGATTTAGATAAAGCCGAACATAACCAGTCTGTTCGCCTAAGATAAGGTCTTTCTTACCATCACGGTCCCAATCCGCCACTGATGGTTGGGAATTGTAACCAACATCAAGCGTATCGCCATTCATTAAAAGCATCCGATAGTAAGCGATAAGACCACTACCGCTTTCAATGAAGACATTGAAGTAACCCTCGCGGTCACCCGAAACTAAATCCCTAAGTCCATCCGAATTCCAATCCACGACCTGTGGACTTGACCCAACACATCAGCCTGATGGCAAAGTAATTTGGGAACCGGAGGCATAAAGGAATTCGTAGCCACTAAACAAAGGTTCGGGGTCTGTGCCGATATTCCGATAAAATCGGATATAACCATAGGTGAATTGACCGACGATTAAATCCTTTTTGCCATCGCCATCCCAGTCATACATAAACGGTGAACCATAATAACCAACATCAATTGGTACTCCACCATCCAGAACATAAGTTGGACCGATAAATCTTGGGGCTTGAGCAAACGCAATAAGGCAAACCAAGAGATGAATTAGACAATGCCGGATTGAGCCTCCTTGGTTTGTTTGTTAAATAAAACATTTGCCTATAACAAAACTTATAGCGCCCCGCGTGTTTTTTATATTATTTCCAAGGTTCTTGAAATCATAAATCTTGATTCTGCTTCAAGAACAGGCGCCAAGAATATAAAATCGCAATTGGTCAAAGAGCCAATTATATTTTATTACCATTTATCAATTTGTCAAACATTTTTAGAAAAATTACAAACTCCCTGAGGCAAGCCGCCTCCGCCTGAAGTGGATTGAAGAGTAGCCTTTGTATTTAACTTGCGATCCGAACACCTTTTCAGTTCTTGTCTCAAGTAGACCTTATGGTCTTTATCAATAAAAGAATTCCAATCACAATGAAGGCAATCGCCGCTATGCTATGGAGAATTTTAATCGGGACAATCTTTTGTAGACCCGCGCCAACCACTACTGCTAACAAAGTGCTCAAAATCAAAGCCAGTGACCCGCCCAAAAAGACGGCAAATGGATACTTACTGGACAAGGTAAAAGAGAATGTAGCGAGTTGGGTTTTATCACCAAGTTCGGCTAAAAAAACCGTTCCAAATACCGTAATCAATAATCTCCAGTCCATAACTTTCTCCTTTCCGATGCCCGAATCGGTTTGTTTTAAATACATTTTATCCCCCAAAGAAGCAAAGTCAATGTCCGAAACAGTCACCAATCCTATTGACTTTAGGAAAAGAATTGTTATCCTAAAATGCTCAAAATATGATAATATCAATTTTAATTACTTTGACTATGGCAATTTCGCCCCCAACCTATGTCCGGGCTTGGGATAACCCTAACGACGCCGGTGGTGCCATAAGAATATCCTGGCATTTGTCCGCGGATGATTCAATAATTGATGGCTACGAAATCTTAAGATTAGCCGAGGGCGAAAAAGAATACCAACCAATCGGTTTTATTGGTAAAGGGAGAAATTGTTATACTGATGATGAAACAAAAGATGGACTGAGATACCAATACCGGGTCAGTGCGGTAAAGGACACCATCAGATCTTACTCCGAACCATCCAACTTTGCCCAAAGTTCTGCCCAATGGTTCAATACCGATCGAATAAATGTCTTAATCTTTACCGCAATCTTTATCTTTTTAATCCTCTGGTTCATTACTCAAGCGAAGCGAGGCACTCGCCTTTTTGTCCGCCGCATTGCTGGTTTAGCCGCAGTGGAAGAGGCGGTTGGTCGAGCTACCGAAATGGGTAAACCGATTCTTTATGTGCCTGGCCTTTCCACCGTGGATGATGTTGCGACAATTGCTGGTCTCAATATCTTAGGCGAGGTCGCCAAAAAGACCGCCCAGTATGATACGAAACTGATTGTGCCGAACCGTGACCCCATCGTTTATACGGTTGCCCGCGAAGTAGTGAAAGAAGCCTACACCCAAGTGGGTAGGCCTGATGCCTTTAATCCGGATAGCGTCTATTTTGTTACCGATAGTCAATTTGCTTTTGCGGCCGCGGTTGATGGCATTATGACCCGCGAAAACCCGGCAACCAATTTCTTTATGGGTTATTTCTGGGCTGAATCCTTAATTATGGCTGAGACGGGTGCCTCAACCGGTGCGATTCAGATTGCTGGCACCGATGCGGTGATGCAATTGCCATTCTTCATCACGGCTTGTGACTATACCTTGATTGGTGAAGAATTATATGCCGCTTCGGCATATCTTTCCCGCGAACCACTGCTCTTGGGTGCATTAAAAGGGCAAGATTTTGGCAAGGCAATAATTATTGGGGTCTTGCTTTTAACTACCTTACTCGCCTTGCTCTTAAACCTACCGGTCCTAAATTTATTTTGAAAACACAGATGAGCACCGATAAGAAACCACCGATTGGCACCGATAATCTGTGGCCATCGGCTATGCCATCTGTGCTCATCTGCGTAGTAAAGGAGGAATGATGAAAAGAAGGATACCTTTGCTAATTGTCTTTGTCTTCGGTGTGCTTGGTGCCATACCTTTTTTGATACCACACCGAATAATCCAAGATGCGGACAATGAGTTTCGGAGTTCGGTCTTAAGAATCATTGTCGCCTTCTCCTTAGTTCTTGGCGTTGGCAGTATCATCCGTCATCACTACGAAAAAATCCGAAGAAAGCGAGAGAACTGGCAATACAGTTATGTCACGCTCATCTCATTGGTAATTAGTGCCATCATTGGGCTCTTTGGTGGCATTGAGGCGAACGGTATTTTACCGACTCGGTTTGTATTTCCATTTACTAACTATACTTTTCGTTTTGACATCCAGACCCTTTATACCAACATAATGGTTCCGTTGGGCGCAACGATGTTTTCATTACTCGCCTTCTTTATGACCTCAGCCGCTTATCGGGCATTCCGCGCCCGCAATATTGAGGCAACAATTCTACTCTTTTCTGCCTTTGTGGTTATGTTGGCAGCAGTGCCACTGGTCTCAAGTATCTTTCCTAAACTCTCATTTTTCTCCGAATGGATTCTGACCGTGCCCAACACTGCTGCCAAGCGCGGTTTAGGCTTTGGGATTGCCTTGGGTTCAATGGCAACTTCGCTCAAGATAATCTTGGGTATTGAACGGGGTTGGTTAGGAGGGACAGGATGAAATTCTTTGAAAAACTGATGAAAATTGACCGACGCATAATCTATCTTATCTTAGCCTTGGTGGTTATTGTCCCATTCTTGCGCCCATTTATGATTCATCCCAAGGCGATGCCACCAGTAGAAAACCTTTACAATTATATTGACTCAATCCCACCGGACAAGGCATTGGTTATTTCAGTAGACTATACGCCCGATACCGAGCCCGAACTACAACCAATGACAATTGCGCTTTTACGCCATGCCTTTGCCCGAAGGATTAAAGTCGGTGTCTTGACCTTAGGGGTCTTGGGTCTGGGTTTAGCCGAAAACGCCTTAACCCAAGTCGCCAACGAATTCAACCAAAGAGCAACTACACGGGAAGATAGTATTATTTATGGTCGGGATTATGTATTCTGGGGTTGGCAGACACCAGCACTAACCGTAATCCTTGGGATGGGTGAAAGAATCAGTCGGGTCTTTTCCGTTGATTATTATGGTAATAAGACCGAAACCCTACCAATGATGCAAAAAATTAAGAACTACAACAATGTGGGAATTGTGGTCTCGGTCTCGGCTTCGGCTACGCCCCTTTGGTATATTACTTATGGGCAGACTTCTTTTGGTATCAAGGTTGGCATTGCCTCAACTGCGGTGCAGGCAGCGGATATGTATCCTTATCTCAATTCCGGTCAGGCAACCGGACTGCTTTCAGGAATGAAAGGTGGTGCGGAATACGAAGAATTGGTGCAAACCCGACTTGGAATAACTGGTCGGCGTCGTGCTACCGAAGCAATGGCTGCCCAAACCTCTGCCCATTTCACAATCATTGCCTTCATCATCATTGGTAATATCGGCTTCTTTGCTTTGCGCCGGAGGAAAAAATGAGTGGCGAACCTTGGATTTGGATTAGTGCGATTCTAACTTTGGCGATATTCTCCTTTTTGTACAAGGAGAATCCATTTTATCGTTTCGGCGAACACCTTTTTGTTGGTGTGGCGAATGGTTACAGTATCACCTTTATGTGGCATCGGATTTTAGTCCCGGCTCTAATTAACCCAGTTGCCCATGGCCAAAAACTCTGGTTAATTTTGGTTGCCTTTATCGGTGCTTTATATTTCACCCGCTTTATTCCCAAAATCTCCTGGATGGTCAGAATTCCTATTGCGCTCGTTATGGGTTACTCGTCGGGTGCCTATATTCCTCGGGGTATTGATGCTGGAATTATTGAACAGACCAGAGCCACTGTCGTCACCCGTGCCTCATTTATCAACTGGCAATCTGGAATCTGGGCAATATTAATTCTAATTGGTGTGGTGGCAACCGTATCCTATTTCTTCTTCTCCAGTGAACGAAAAGGCCCCCTGAAACCACTTTCCTACATCGGCATTGTCTTTATTATGCTTGGATTTGGTGCTTCGTTTGGTTATTCGGTTATGGCTCGTATCTCACTTTTCATTGGTCGGATTCAGTTCTTATTGCGCGATTGGTTGGGAATTATTCATTGATTGCTTTAAGCAATCTGCGGTTTGCCTCAGGCAATGCCTGTTCTTTTGAACCAAATCAGAACATCTTTGTCGGTAGCAAGGCTAATCCGCTTCAAGCCAACCGGTCTCTTTTTTCCCTAAGGAAAGAGGCAAATTTCTCCGGATGATGATTTGATTTTTGATATGTTTTTCCTACCCTTTTCGCTTGTAATCTTTATCCTGCTAATTCTCTTATTACCTGCCCTTTTTGTGCTCTTTCAGATTGGTGTGATTGGTATTGCCTTTCAGAAATTAGGAATGACACCAACAACCGGCTTTATGTTCTTTTTATTTTCCCTCATTGGCAGTGCAGTTAATATCCCGATTCAAGAAAAAACGCATTCAGTTCCAGTCGAAATGGACATTCCGGAATTTTATCAATTTTGGTTTGGGATTAAACCAAAGATGTTAGAAAAACAGGTAATCGCCTTAAATTTGGGTGGCTGTATCCTACCGGTCTTGTTATCCTTTTACCTTTTATTGCACGCACCACTCCTACCGGTTCTTGTCAGCACAATAATAATGACCATTGTGTCAAAAGTTCTGAGCCGGCCAGTCCCAGGAATTGGTATTGCCCTACCGGCGTTCATCCCACCAATCATTTCGGCAATCTTGGCTTTAATCCTTGCTCCCCAAAGTGCACCAGTGGTTGCTTATATCTCTGGTGTCTTAGGGGTATTGATTGGTGCTGATTTACTTAATCTAAGTAAACTCACTAAAGTTGGTCATGGTATAATGTCAATTGGCGGGGCTGGGGTATTTGACGGAATTTATTTAGTTGGAATCATTGCCGTCTTAATTGCCTAAATTTTAGCCTAAGTCAAAATTAGAATTGAATTGGACGAATTACTATATCATCGTAGCAGTTGACCATCTCATCTTCCAAAACACCAATCCCAATGCCCCCGGACTTAAAGGTATTATCTTTGACACTAATCACCAGTTCGCCGTCTAAAAAGCATCTTATCTTATCACCGCTAACTGCTACCTTCAAGTTATACCAGACATCTTTTTGGGGATTAAATTGATAACTTCCTAAAAAATACCATTTATTTTGCACTCGTTTGTAAAGCATCACTGCCTCCCCTTGGATTCCGAACCGATAGAAATTGCCTTCGTCCTGAACTCGGAAAAAAATTTGCGATTTAAGCCAGTCTACGGCTAGATTTCTACTGCCTAAAATTTTTGTATTAACCTGAAACTCAAAGTCCTGCCAATATCCTTTTACTCTTGCCAGATGCCAAAGACCACTGCCTTGGGCAATTCCATTGTTAACCTCCCAAGTTCCGATAGTAGTATCCCATTTGTCCATATTCCCTGTAGCAAAATCATCATAAAAATAGTCGTTAGAATCAAAAAGCATTGTCCTTGTTATCAAACTCGTTGTTTCAATAACTCTATCCTCAAGCCTTGCCTGCAATTGAACTTTGCCGGTCTCGCTTCTTGCCACAATTTCTGCTGTTAACTCTTTTGTTTCCAATGGTTTTAAAATTAAATCTTGAGTTGATAATTTTACTTTACCTCTCCCCTCTTTAAAATCACCAGCCAATCTAACTTTGATTGCTCGGGGGGTATTATTGACTAACGAAAAAGGTATAACCTCACCAAAAGCCAAATGGACGAAGATCTTTTCCGGTAATTGAAATTGAACCAAATCAACCACCCAACCTGAAAAGATAATGGTATCAATTCTTGGGCGATTAATAATCACTCTAATTATTGTTTCACCCAAGGGAAAATTCTTAGGGATTTTGATAGCCATATCGATTCTTTCGCTTTGGCTTGGTTCTAATGAGAAACTATCCGCTTTTGTCCCAAACGGGGTTTGTAATAAGATTGCGTAGCCAGTTTTTTCGCGATAATTTATATTCTGAATACTAAATTCGAAACGAGCCGGCTCACCCCTTAGCAAAACCGGTGAAGAAGTTCTGGTGATTTCATATCTTGGTTCTTTAGCCAATTGAATAAGTGTAGTTGTCAATTGGGCTGGAATTCTAATTTCAATTCCATTGTTTGAGTAAATTGAATCTTGATTTATCCCATAATAATCACCGGATAAAAAATAGCAATAGCGTAAATCCTTTAGATCGGGCAAAGAAATTCTTGCCCACAAATCATAACGAAACGGGTCCGATTTGGTGGCATATTTCGCTTGGTCAACCAGGGCAATTAAATAATCGGAATTGGCGGAAAGGAAAATATTTCCTTTGATTCCTTCGGGTAATTGCAAGGCATTAGGATAAAGTATCCATTTCTTACCTTTATAAAGTGAAAATAACGAACGATAATGATTATCAATTGCCTGACATTTTTGATTAGCCCGATGCCAAGCAATACTTGGCAAATGACCGGTCCACAAGGCGGTCTTCAGTTTCGCCTCAGTTTGTTGGGGGGTGGTGTCAGAGGGTAATAATATTAAAGGACGGTTTATCCCTAAATATTGCAGGTATGGTGCTTGGTAAAGATTCTCAGACATAATCCCATCAATTCCCCGACAAACCTCAATGCTGGTTGGACCATTTGCCCAGACCCCCTTGTTCAATCTGTGCACTCGGTTAACAATTAAATCGCTAATCTTAGCCTGAGCGAATCCTAACATATAGACTGGGTTGTTATCAATCATTGTTATGCCGTCATTATGAGCATAATCATAATCACAATAATCAGCCCGGTCATAAAAAATTCCTGCCGCCTTGGGGTAGTTTTCCAAAACCTTTTCTATCTGGGCAAGACAATGTTTACCCCATTGCCATTTTGGGTCTGGGTTCATTAAATAGCAGGACCGCCAAGCCGGGAGTGTCTCATTATTGACACCCAATGCAATCGCCTGAGGAAAATAATTCTTGGCATATTCCTGCCGAGCCTCAAATGATTGAAAGTAAAGATAAGATTGAATATTATGGTCAAGCAAAAAATCAATCACATATCGGTTTTTTGTATAACTAGTTTTGGGGACCAAGCCGTGGATTGAATCTTTCCGCCATTCCTGATAACTAATATCTTCCCGGTCAAGGATTATGAACCAGGAATCTCTATTTGGTGCGTACAATCCATA
>Ga0123519_10010951_pt1 | contig 13444 bp, 8 predicted proteins | sample YelNatPaOPRAMG02_FD_87396 | JGI IMG/M metagenome (GOLD analysis project Ga0123519, IMG submission 87396) | Hot spring microbial communities from Yellowstone National Park - Yellowstone National Park OP-RAMG-02 (version 2) | ecosystem: Environmental > Aquatic > Thermal springs > Hot (42-90C) ...
CTCCAAAGAATAAGCTTAGTGGATCCTTTACCCATTCATCATTAATGATTTTTTGTATTCGTTCTTTTTCGTCCTCTTTCTTGGTTTTTATCAATACTTTGCCGTCGATATTTACCGTAAATGAAATTTCTGGATATGCCAGCATATAAGGAGTGACAATATCCAAAATCCTTTTATTTTCCGTGTATTTCGATTTTAGAAATTTTCTTCTTGCTGGTGTGTTGTAAAAGAGATCTCTTACTATTACAGTTGTTCCATCTTGCATTGGAATCTCTTGCTCCAATTCTATTTTTCCATCTTTATATTCTGCAAGCTTACCAAGGCTTCTGTCTTTTTGTTTTGAGTATATAGATAGTTTTGAAATTGCACAAATAGAAGCTAGTGCTTCTCCTCTAAAACCCAATGTTGATATTTTTTCTAAGTCATCTTCTTTATATATTTTGCTTGTAACAAATCTTTTTGAAATATTTTGAAAATCTTCTGGGTGTATGCCAGTTCCGTCGTCGCTTACTTTGATTTCTGCTATACCACCTCCTTTTGTTGAAATTGTGATATTTTTTGCTTCAGCATCTATTGCATTTTCTATAAGTTCTTTTACTACACAGGCAGGGTTTTCGACCACTTCTCCTGCTGCGATCTTCTCTGAAAGCTCTTTTGGAAGCGGTTTTATCCTTTTGCTTTTCATGATTTAAAACTTTTTTATAGATTTATACAACATTATCTGGTTGTTGTGGTGTTTGTTGTGGAGGATACTCTGATGGAAGTTGCGTAGGGGTATATGATAGCGGATCTATAGGGGTTTCAAGCTCCTGTTGCTGAGTGGTTAAAGGCTCTATCTGCTGCGTCTGTTGCTGATAAGATTGATAAGGTTCACTACTAAAGGGTGGCGGTGTAGGTTGTTGAGTAATCGGTGTCTGTTGTATCGGCGGTATATCTGTTGGCGGAACCCTACCTTCTCCCTTTTTCAATTTTATTAACTTCGCTATAGCGTAGATTATTACCAAAATAAGTCCTAATACAGTACATACTAGACATGATAGTGCTAACCACAATGGTATATTTTTACCGAATATTCTAATCATTCCTGAAGGGACTTCTTCTTGGGTAGATACTCTAAACTTCCAGGTTACTTCGCTGCTTCTTTTGACCATATCTGAAACTTTTACAAAGACTGTATGCTCGCCATTAGAAAGTGGGGAGTCTGGCTTATATTCAAAGCCGTTTTTCTCGACCTTTGATGACTGTTTTATGTCCTTTCCATCCAACTTGATTTGTATACTATCTATATCTATGGGACTGTCTTTTTGTATAAATGAAGCCCCTATTTGGGGACGTGGATCTGTTACTGTACTCCCGTCTGCTGGCTTCAGATTTGTGATCTCTGGAGCACCGCTTTGAGGCCCTAAAGCCACTATCTCAAACTGATCTGAGATATCAGATCCTGTAAGTTCATCATTGTCTTTTACAGTGACTTTTATATAATAACTTCCAAGCTCTATATTGCATATATCCCAGGTATATGACGTAGTTGTGCCCGGTAGGTTTTCACTAATTAATATCCAATTTGATAAGTCTTTTGAATATTCTATTTTAACAGACTGGATTGTTCCGTCCGAGTCCGCCGCTTCCCAACTAATTGTGCTTTGCTTGCACCAAAATCTTTCTCCGGAAGCAGGATGTAGAATTGTTACGGTTGGGTTGTATCTTCTTTTCCCTTCTCCTTTTACTTCTCCTGGATTGACTGTTATAGTGAAAGATTGCGGTACTGAGCATCCGTGCTGATCGTTTATATATATTACTACTGGATGATCTCCGATATTACTATCTGTCGGTTTGCCTGAGAGAGTACCAGTTATTGTATCAAAGGAAAGCCACGTTGGTTTTATGGCCACTTGCTTTATTATTTGGTCCCCATCAGGATCTGCTGCACTTATAGTGTAGGAGTATGTTTCACCAACTTTTACTGAGGTTATAGGCTGAGATTGGAAATAAGGACAGTGGTTTTGTTGTTGTGATGCTGTAACTGTTATGTTTAGGCTGCAACCAAATGGGCCCCATACTCCTTCATCATCCTGGAATTGTGATTGAACAGTGTAAACTGTACTCTGTTGTGTGGTAGTATATGTGTGCTGTGTAGTTACTGTGTTATTTGAAGCATTTAACTCCTCACTCATCTGTGAATCCCCGAAGTTTATTCTTCCTTTTACAACACTTCCTCCATCAGGGTCGTTTCCTGTAGCTGTGATTGTAACTGATTCTCCTGATGTAATTTGTGTACGATCTGCTTGGATTGATACACACTGAGGATTTTGTGATTCGTTGTTTGTTATTTCTATCCATGTTGAATCAGAGTAATTAAACTGTCTACTTTCACCATCGCCGGGATCCATTTGGTAATAAATTTCTGTAGTGAGATCATACCTTCCATTTTCGTGTTGTGTTGTATCCCAGGCTGGAATCGTACATTGATAATAACATGATGGTGGTCTTCCTGGAGTGCATTTTTCAGTACATCTGTCAAAAAAATTTCCTTCTTCTATAATTGTTTTTTTGAAGTTTTTAGATATGGAAACTATATATGATATATCTAAATATGTAGGATCTATATTCCATACGGTCCACATAATCTCTATTGTGCCGCTTACAGTAATCTGCCGAGGGTATGTAATATATACTAAAGGAGTTAGCACCCCGGGGTAGACGTAAATACGTACGGTATCTGTATAGGATTGTACATTTCCATTTATTGTGCGAGTTAGTGTTGCTTTAATTTCCGCTGTATTGGTTCCTGAAATACTTTCGATATAAATTTGGCAAGATCTACTACCCTGTGGAGGTATCTCAGGATTTTCTATTGTCCATATACAGTTCTGTTCGACTTGGCCGTTTAGAGAAACTTCTATGTGATCTTGGGCATACCATACTCCAGTAACGGTAACGGTTACTGGTTCTCCTTCTGTAAAGACACCTCCGTCTGGTGGAGATGTTATATCAATAGGTTCGGGAGGAGGTTGTTGTGCTCCACTTCTTTTAAAGGTTTCATATCCCAGCGACGAAATAATAATGAGAGGGATACTTAGAAAAAACACCAAAAAATATAAAAAAGGAGATGTTCTTGGATCAAGAAATTTTAAAATCTTTGAGAGAATTTCTTTTGTCTTTCCGCGTATTTTTTCTGGTAGATAGGGAGACGTTTTAGCTTTTGAAAATGCAATTTTAGCATGTCCTTCCATCTTTTCATTTCAGTATGAACCATATTTGAAAGGATGTCAACCTATTGTGTCTCTAAGCAGTTGTATGTATTGGATTAGCTATGAAAAATAGCCAAATGTGCTTACCGATTTCCTTTTCTTGGTGAGTCTCTAAACATTTTCATATTTTTTAAGATTTTGAGGCCTCTCTGATTACATTGTCAATAATCTCTTGGGAATCATTCTTCCCATTATTTGAGAGTGACTCATCAAGGCCTTTTTGTAGTGCTGTTGTTGACAGTTTGTATCTGGGGATAATCACGGGATTTGAAGTAATGAAGATTTCAGAAAAGCCTGAAAGGTAATTGTCCTTTGAGATAACGTGTATTAGATCTCTGTTCGGTGGAATCTTTTTGTATGCTTTTGGACCTTCAAATTGGAAGATTTTTCCTTGTACCTCACTGGATAGGAAATAGGAAACGAAATCCCAGGCTTCTTGCTGATGCAGAGAACTTTTTGGAACAGCGAGAACCTTAAACTGTGCAAGATTTATTTGTCCAAATATTTGAGGTGGCATGGTAGTCTTCCACTGAAATGACGCATTTGATTTTATAACAGTATATACATCTTTTATATCAGCGAATGTCATTGCACATTTTCCACCTAAAAATGCGTCTAAACTATTACCTAAACTTTCGTCCCATATCTTTTGATCATAAAAAGATCTATAAAAATCCAAGGCTACTACTCCCTTTTCACTGTTCATTTGTTTCCACCCATCCCATTTATCTAGCGGTACCCTGTTTTGTAGCATTAGAAGGAATACAATTTCTCCAGAGTGGTTTGTACCTGTTCCAGTACCTAGACAAGCACCACTTTTAGTAATGATTTCTTTTTCTTCTGCACCTTCTTTAACTTTGACTATGTTTGTCAAATTCTTGGCTGTTTTTTGAAAGTCATCCCAGTTGTTGGGTATTGTGGTTATACCACTGTTTTCCAACCAGCTCTTGTTGTATATTAAAACAATTCCGTTGAATTCCGCCGGAACGCAATACAATGTTCCAATTCTTGAACAAACCTTTTTTGCAGCAGGAAAAAATTTCTCTTCTATCGATTCTGGTGTGAATAGTTGGGGTGGTGGTGATGAAAGATAATCTAAAAGATCACGCACCAGATAACTTTCTATCTCTATTATATCTGGAGTAACTGACGGATCTTGACTTTTTATTCTTGTATACGCTATTTCATCATATTCATCAAGTGGTCTTTTTTCATATTTTATATTTACGTTTTGGTGTGTTTTTGCATATTCGCTGATTATCTGATTTATTAACTCCTCACTTTCTGTCGTTCCCCAAAAGAGAAGATCTACTTTTTGAGGTGTTTGATTTACACTTCTGTTTTTCGTTTTTGAATAGATAAAAAGGGCTAGCAATGAAGCAATAACTAAAAGTGTAAAAGCTGCAGCAATCGTGATTGCAATAAACTTCTTTGGTGTTTTATTAAAGGTGGAATTAGGCTTTAATAAATTTTGCGGTAATTCCTGTTTTTGTGTTTGTATCTGTGGGTTTACTTCTAATGGTGGCATCTCTCTTAGAAATTTATCAAAGTTGTAGAAGAATTACTAGCTTTTATAGTAGGCCATTCTTAAGTAGGCCATTTTGCATGCATTATTGTAACAGGGTCTTTTTCTTCTCTGAAGTATTGCCAGAGCGCTTCTGTGATGAAGGGTGTAAACGGATGTAATATTTTAAGGTAGTCTTTTAGTACTTTCTTAAGTGTTATTTGAGCCCCGAGTTTCTGCTGGACTCTTTTTAGTGTATCTTTCTCATCGTTTTCTAAAGATTCTTTTTTTGCTAAATTGATTACATCTTTCGCATCTAAATTAAAGTAGATTCTACTTTTGGTGGACTCTATATATTTATCACAGAACGTATGCCAAAAAGACTTAAATACACGTTCAGCCGCAATGTTGAATTTAAATTTTTCGATTTTTTGTGAAATATCTTTTGAAAGCCCTTTCACCTGCTCGGTGATCTTTCTGTCTTCCTCAGTGAAAATTGGGGTAATACGATTCTTTATACTCTGTGTATTTATCAATACAAATCTTGCAGCATTCCAGACCTTGTTTAAAAATCTCTGATTGAATTTTATTCTTTTCCAATCAAAGTTGTAGGATCCGCCTGCCTTTCCTGCTACATAGTAGAACAGCCTTAGGGTATCTGCACCATGTTTTTTGACAACGTCATCCATCGTTATAACGTTACCTTTTGACTTGCTCATCTTTTGTCCATCTGGAGCCTTTAACATTCCATGTAAATATACATCTCTAAATGGTACTTTCCCTGTTTTGTAAATACCTAACATAATCATTCGTGCTACCCATTGTGGGAGAATATCATACATTGTCTCCATTACATCCGTAGGGTAGAAGATCTTCATTAAATTCCACTTTGTTAGTGTTACGAAAGGCCACTGTCCCGAAGAAAACCATGTGTCAAAAACATCTTCATCTTGAAACCATCCTTTACCTGGCGATTTTTTCTGGACACGCATTTGATTTATATCTTCTGTATTTAGAATTTTTCCTCCTACTGTTTCTACAATTTTTCCTTCTTCGTTTACCATTTCTTCCTTCTTCCCCTTGTACCAAACCGGGAATCTATATCCCCACCACAGAGATCTAGAAATTGGCCAATCTCTTAAGTTTTCCATCCAATTGAAATACATACGTTCCATATATTTTGGGTGGATTTTTATTTCCCCTTTTTTGACAGCTTCTATTGCCTTTTTCTTTAATTTCTCAACCTTTATATACCATTGAGAGGACATCAGTGGTTCTATTGGTGTTTTGCACCGTTCACAAACTGCTACATTTTGTTCAATTGTTTCTGTTTTTTCTAGGAGACCAACCTTTTCTAAATCCTCAATAACCTCTTTTTGCGCCTCTTTGACTGTTTTGCCGAAGTATTTTCCTACCGGGCCGTAAAGTTTTGAATCTTTCCATACTACATTAATGTATTCTATTTTGTTTCTTGGATTTTCTTTGTTCCATCTTAACATGATCTCGTAATCTTCTGGTGCGTGTGCCGGTGTGACTTTTAATGCTCCTGTTCCAAAATCTATATTGACACTTGGATCTTGAATTATTGGAACTTCTCTATTAACCAAAGGAACAATAGCTTTTTTACCAATCAGTTTTTTATATCTTTTGTCCTTTGGATTAACAGCAATGGCCGTATCTGCCAGCATTGTCTCTAGCCGCGTTGTTGCTATTGTTATATATTCAGCCTTATTGAAGTCGAAAGGTTTTATCTCGATCGCTACAATTCCACTCTTCTTAATTTTATCTAAATAGCCATGCTGTAAACTCTTATAAAAATTCTTAAGTTCTTCAATATTTTTTGGTGTGTTCGAAGGGAAAATTTTTGACAGATCTTCTTTTTTGAACAATTCGTTGAGATCTTTATATATAACAGCTTTTATAACAGAAAAGATTTTGGATTCACTGTGATTTAGTTTATTTACCGCAACAACAACATCTCCGCTCTTTATATCTCCGAAATATCTTTCTTTCTCGTTTGGATTTAATGCCCTTGTTTCTACTTTTTTTCTCCCTGAAACAAGATCTTCCCAAATTCTTTGGTTGCTAAAGTTTAAGGACCATACTTTCTGTTCCCTGGCAAGTATTGGATATCTTATATATATAAGTGTGCTTTTTCTATTTCTTCTTTCTGTGTCTGCGTCTGCTAGAGCCGTCATGCATTTTGGGCACCAATTTGTTATGCGGACTCCTTTATAAACCAGCTTGTCTTTGTACAGTGAAAGGAACGTGTCAAGAACCAGCTCAACAATGTCTTTGTCTAGGGTAAATGTGTTTCTGTCAAAGTCTGCACTAACACCGACGCGTTCTTCATCTTTCCACGCTATTTCGCTGTTTTTGATACAAAATTCATAACACTGCTTGTAAAACTCTTCTCTTCCCAGGTCAAATTTTGTAAGCCCTTTTTTGTTTAAAACTTCTCTTTCAAATACTGCTTCTGATTGAATACCTGCATGGTCCTTCCCTGGTAGTAATAAAACTTTTCTTCCTTTCATCCTCCAATATCTCCCCATTAGGTCTTGATAAGAATACCCTGAAACATTTCCCAGGTGTGGTCGTGCATTTGCATTTGGAGGTGGCATTATAATACAAAAAGGCTTTCTTTTGTCTTTCGATAAGTCTTTTGAAAAACCACCTTTTCCATTGTTTAATTTTGGGTTGTATTCTGGTTTTGCAAACTTTCCTTTCTTCCAAAATTTCAGGATCTTTTCTTCTGTTTCTACGGGGTTATATGGCCCTTTTGGAAATCTTGCTTTTTTCATTCTTTCCATTTTTTAATACGTAGACATATTACATATTATGCGTGTAATTATATCTTTTTTAAAGCGTATTATCAATTTCCCACTGTTATTTATAAGCTGCTTTTGGTAGTATTATAAAAATGAAATCTTTTGGTATATTAAAAAATTCTTTTTCTACGCTTTTTTGTAGAAAAAATCTGCTTCTTTTTAGTATTGTGTTGAATCTATTGAATGCCTTTTTGGTATTTTTGGTTCAAGTACCTTGTTTGGGTATAATTTTTTCTCTTGCTTATATTCCAATTGGTGTTATTTTTACCACCGGTTTTATTATTTCTGCTTTAAATGATGAATACAAAGTGGAAGATCCTTCTTTTGGAGATCTGTTTAAGGCAACTACAAAATACTTTGGCAATAATATTGCCATTACTGTTGTTTTTCACTTTTTGGATATGCTCGGTTTCGTACCTTCCTTCTTTCTTCTAGTGGCATTTGGAGAATTAATGTTGAGAAAATATGGAGAGTTGACTCTTTATCCTCTTTTGTTAATTTTAATGGTTTTTGGTATCCTGTTTACTATTGTTAACAATTTTGTAAACTGTATAAAGGAATCATGCCTTTTTAGCTCTGTGCGTTACTCAGAAAATTTGATGACTAGTATTAAAGGTGGATTTTCGCGGATATTCAAAAATTTAAAAGCCCTTATTTTTCCATTTTTTGTGTCCTTAATAATTTCTTTCCCTTCCTTTTTGTGGGCTCTTATTATACTATTGTTTATAGGTTTAATATTTTTGATACCTTTCCTTTCTTTGGAGATTTTATTTGGTGCCTCTGGTGTATTTTTAATTTTCGCGATTTGTCTGGGATTCCTAGGTATTGTTTTTTCTATATTTTTAACTCCTCTTTACCATGTTTATTGGGTCAAAGTGTTTTTCCGCTTGCCAGAAAATAACGAGATAAGCAAATATTAGGAAAGATAATAAGAAGTGCGCTCCTTACATCTTATATACACTATCTATATTTATGTGATATGTTTGTTTCATTGGGTTTTGCAGGATTTTTTGTTTTTGACTATAATGAGGAAATGGAAGGACCCTCTTTTAAAAAACATCTCTATGCACTTATAATATGTGGCGGTAGTGGTACTCGACTGTGGCCAGTATCTCGCAAGAATAAACCTAAACAATTCTCCTTACTACTTGGGAAGAAAACACTTTATCAGAGTACTATTGAAAGGATTTTAAGCTTAGTTCCATATTCTAATATCTTTGTTGTTACTACTGCTGAACATGGAAGGGAGATTAAAAAAGAAGCTCCTTCTGTTTATGAAAGAAATATCTTTTTAGAGCCTATGGGAAAGAATACTGCAATGGCTTGCGGAGTAGGGACTTTGATGATTTATGAGAAGGATCCTTCTGCTGTGGTGATGAACTTTTGGTCAGATCATTTGATTAAAGGGTTGAAGAATTTTAAAAGTGTTGAAATGGCTGCTGCTAGGGTGGCTTTTGAGGAGAAAAGTTTTGTTGCTATTGGTGTTAAACCACGATATCCTCATATTGGTTTAGGGTACATAAAAGCTGGGAAGGTTTTTAAAAATGTGGATAACATTTGTGTATACAGACTTGCAGGATTTATTGAAAAACCTAACATAGCCACTGCTAAGAAACTTGTGAAAGACCGTTTGTATTTTTGGAACTCTGGAATGTATGTGTGGCATGCAGGATACTTCCTTGATGCCTTGAGAAAGTATGCAAAAAATAGTTTTGATGCAGTAAAAAGCGCGGTGGAGGGTATTAAAAGAGGTAATAGAAGATTAATAAAAAGCGCTTATGAAAAAGTTCCACCTGTGTCTGTTGATAAGGCTGTTTCCGAAAAAATAAAAGGGGCTTTTATAATGCCTGCAAATTTTTTTTGGAGTGACATAGGTGATTGGAATACTGTTTATGAGTATTCTTCTAAAGACAAGGAGGGGAATTCGATACTTAGAATTTCAAAAGGTGGGAGTTTTGTTGGGATTGACTGTAGAAATAATCTTGTTCATCTTAATAATAAACTTATTGCTGGAGTAGGATTGCATAATTTGGTTATCATTGATACCGAAGACGCGTTGTTGATTTGTAAAAGAAAAGATTCTCAAAGAGTTAAAGAGTTGGTTTCTTTGATTAAAGGTAAAAAGAAGGCTAATTATCTTTAAGTTGTGTGTTGAACTTTAGGTTTTTGACATCTTCCCATCCTCTATGGGTGGGCCCCAGGGTAGTTCATCTGGCGGCGGTAAAGAGTGTAAAAGATCTGTGAAGATTTTATCATCGGAGGGAGAGCAGGAGGTAAAAACCTGGTATGCCTGCGTATATAACTCTTCAATCGAGGGAAGAGGCATTCCAAAGATTTGCTGCCAGCTGCGATGGAGTTTCTCTGAGGGTGGTTTATAGTTTCGATGGATTGGTTTTTTTCTTTGGAAGCGATCTTTGCTATTTTAGCTGTAATATATATCATAAGTGCTAATTTTAAAAGAGCAGCCATTACCAATGTTGGCCTTATTTTATCAGAAAAAGCCGCTTCATTATATAAACGTGGGAATTCAGTTGAAGTAGTTCCCCCTGCCTGTGCTAGGTTTTTGTATAAAGCAAGCAAAAGATTTGCTGTTTCAGATGTTTCTATTCCTTGTATATTTTGTATATTTTCTTCGGGAATACATATTAGACCTTTTTGTCGTGCGTTATCTACATATATTAAAGGGGGGAGAGCGATAAACATTGTTCCAGATCTTTGTACTGGATTCGGGGATGTGAGAATTTTACCTGGTATTACTAAAGATTATATAGAAGATGCCATTAAGAAAAAACTCAAAAATTTGGGTATAGAATATAGGATTTCACCGATCGTTTATGTTCCCCCATCCTATATTAATCCTGAAGAGAAAATAGTTCGGGCCCTTAAAAGAAGTACTAAAGAGATAACGGGTAGAGAACCGATTGCTGAAGGTAGTGGTCCGTGGAGTGATATATGGATGTTTATAAAAAAGGGAATACCGGCTGTAAATTTTGGTTGTGACGGAGGAGGGTTTCATGATAAGGATGAGTATGTTGAAATTAAAAGTGTTCTTGAAGTGACAAAAATCTATGCTTTGACGGCATTGGAATTCTTTAAATCATGAATTTTATAGATTTCTTTTTGATACTGTTTTTGCTGTTCTATTCCAATTTTTCAGTATAAATCTGCATTTTTGAAAGGTATAAGCGATAAAATTACAGCATCTGTAAAAGACTTTGTCCTGTCTATTACATTTCCTGTTAAAATCCCTATAGCGCCATTTTTTTGCTTCGAATTCTTCGTCTTAAAAATAATATCGTCGGCTTCGCCCAGCTCTTTTCCTTCATTTATTAAATTAGCAATTTTTGGTGGAAGAAAAAAAGATCCTGTTCTTGCCTTGCCGTATTTATTGCCTGACTTTACTACTACCCAAGCGAAGGTAATCATCTCATCTCCAATGTAGTCAACACCGCTTTCTATACCCACGTAAAAGTCTGCATCTTTTATCTTTTTTGAGGCATTGTGCACTCTATTTTTTGCACCGGTAAATGTTTCTTCATCACTAAGTGGCTGTTTGGGAACATCTGAAGACACCGATAAGTTTATGAATTTAAATTTTTGACGAGGAAACATTTTTTTAAATCCACTTTTTACCGCTTTGATTTTTACTGGATTATTTGATGCAATTACTACCTTTTTCATAATTTTATTATACCAAAATATCTTTCCCTGGATTTTAGTTAGCTTTCGATTCAGCTTATTTTTAGCTTAAAGCTTTTTTATATCGATGCTTTTTTATGCAATGTTGTATGATTAGTACGTGGAGTATAGCAGGGAGGCTTGCACAGACAGCTGACGTAGTGGTGCAACGACGGCTTTTTAATAGATGCCGATTGTTTGTACTTTTTGAGATAAATAACAAATCAATAAGAGGAGCAAGAGAAATCGTGGAAAATGGAATAACGATTTGTATGATATTTTTCGATATGTCCTTGAGAATGGTTTTGGGCTTTAATTAGTAAAATAAATTTCACTTAAAACAATGATACGTAAAAACGGCAATTTTCAATAGTTTTAAATTAGTTTGATTTAATCATGGAAAATCTAATACTTTTGAATAATATCGGAACCTCTTTTAGCCATTTACATCTGAGATCTATCGGGATAGATCCCTTTTGGGCAATGAGAGAGTTGAAAAATTTAAATTTTTCCTGGGTTCGGCTGGGATGCTATTGGAGTGAGGTAGAGACAAAAGAGAATCAGTTTGATTTTGAAGATTTAGAAAGGTTAATTGTTTTGGCAACTAAATTGGGATTTAAAATTGTTTTAACAATAGGAATGAAGGCACCTCGTTGGCCGGAGTTTTACCTACCGAAATGGCTTGAGAAAAAGATAGATATAACAGAGGGGTACGTGTTTGATAAAAGCAACACTACAGTTGTTAAAAGATTTAAAGAATATCTGTTGACCACAGCGGAAAGATTTAAAAAATATAAATCTGTTAAGGTTTGGCAGGTAGAAAATGAGCCTTTGGATCCTTCTGGTCCAAAAAACTGTAAAATTTCTCCGGAATTGCTCATGGAAGAGGTTGAGACTATTAGGAAAGTAGATAACTCTAGACTGTTCCTTGTTACAGTATGGGGAAACGATTTAACAACTCGTGGTTATTATAAAGCGGCGGCACAAATAGGTGATATCGTTGGTATTGATATATATTTTAGGTATAATGGCCCTTCTGATAAAGATGAAAAGATCAAAGAAGTTATAAAAAATATGGGTAAGCCTGTTTGGATAACAGAGTTACAAGCAGAGCCGTGGGAGCCTGGAGAACTTGTAACCAAAAAGAAAAATCCTCGAAGTTGTTTGCCAAAGCATATAATCCAAAATTATAAAAGAGTTAAAGATTTTGGAGCAGAGTCTATCTTTTTTTGGGGATTTGAATGGTGGCTATTCAGGAAGGTTAATGGAGACGATAGATGGTGGAGGGCAGTTGAAAGAGTAATCAAGAATAAAATTTAAAGACGGTTTATCTTTTGGCGTATGGAAGATGGTAAAATTGTAAAATAGAGATAATTTTTTTAAGATGCAGACAGAGATTGGATCTGAGAACAAAGGGATAGTTGTAGGGCTTTCTGGCGGAATAGACTCATCTATAGCGTTGTTCCTCCTTAAAAAACATGGCTGGAAGCCTATTGGTATTACCTTGAAACTTCCTGTGTGGGAAGATAAATGCAATATATTGCGTGAAAATGTGTGTTGTAACAAAGAATCTCTCAATAGAGTTAAGAAAGTATGTAATAAATTGAACGTTCCATATTACATTATAGATGCGTCTGAAGTATTTAAAAGAAGTGTAATAAAAGATTTTTCTCAAGAGTTGAAGAAGGGAAATACTCCTAATCCGTGTGTGATCTGTAATAGATTTGTAAAATATAAAGTTTTATTTGATTTTGCAAAAAAAAGGGGAATAAGATATGTCGCTACCGGTCATTATGCAAGAAAACGTTTCAATAAAGAAAGTAGAAAATATGAGCTTTTGGTTGCTAAGGATAGATTAAAAGACCAGAGTTACTATCTTTGCCTTTTGCCGCAAAAATGGCTTAAATATATTGTCTTTCCGCTTGGTGAATATACAAAGGATGAAGTATATGAGATAGCCAGTAAGGAAGGATTTGGTTTCCTTACTTCAATTAGACAAAGTCAAGACTTTTGTTTTGTTTCTGAGAAATCGCTGGATGCCTTTATTAGAAAGGTTATAAGGCCTAAAAATGGCTTTATATTAGAGAAAAGTGGGAAAGTGCTTTGCACACATCAAGGAATTCCTTTTTATACTATTGGGCAAAGAAGAGGTATCGGTTTGTCCGGGGGACCTTATTATGTAA
>Ga0123519_10010952_pt1 | contig 13443 bp, 10 predicted proteins | sample YelNatPaOPRAMG02_FD_87396 | JGI IMG/M metagenome (GOLD analysis project Ga0123519, IMG submission 87396) | Hot spring microbial communities from Yellowstone National Park - Yellowstone National Park OP-RAMG-02 (version 2) | ecosystem: Environmental > Aquatic > Thermal springs > Hot (42-90C) ...
CAAACATACGGGTTTCGATAAAAAACGCAGCTAGCGGTCCAGTGCTATTAGTTAACGGCAAAGCTGTTGTGCCAACCCTGTTTTTCGTGAATTTTGATACCAGCCCAATTCTACGACCGAATCAGCTTGCCGAAATTAAATTGGCTGGCAAACACGGTGTGAACATCGTGTCATTCCCTGTGCCGATGCCTTGGCCTCGTGATGGTGAAACCTACGATTTCGCGGAGGTCGATGCCCGCATAGAGGCTGCGGTTAAAGCAAACCCTAACGTTTTAATAATTCCGCGCATTGGCGTGAGTTGGCCGCCGAAGTGGTGGTGTGAGCAATACCCCGAAGAATTGATGTTGTACAATGACGGCTCGCGCGGTATTGCAAGCATCCATTCGCAAATATGGAGAAAGACTGCCGCACAGCATATGGCGGCGCTCATAAAGCATATCGAATCCAACTACGGAAAGCATATACTGGGGTATCATCCTTGCGGACAAAATACGGGAGAGTGGTTTTTCGATGGGACTTGGGAGGGGCGCGAATCTGGCTTCGAAGAACCAGCGCGATCTGCGTTTAAGGCGTTTCTCACGCTCAAATACAAGTCTGACGCAAACCTCCAGACAGCTTGGGCAGACCCGAGCGTGACACTTCAGACAGCCGATGTTCCAAATGATGAGGAGCGTAGAGCCCAGAGCGGGTCGTTTCGGCGTTTCCCTCTGGCTCAGAAGGTTTTTGACTTTGATGAGTTCCGCAACGAGGCAATGGCTGATATAGCCAGTTACTTCTGCCGAGTGGTAAAGGAGAATGCGCCAAGCAAGGCTGCAGTGGTTTTCTACGGGTACCACTTTGAGTTGGCTGGTGCTTCTCGCGGCATACAGTCCACCGGGCACCTGGCTTTGAGCAGGTTGTTGCGTTCACCTTACGTGGATATAGTGTGTTCACCAGTGAGTTATTTCGATAGAGGACCAGGTGGTGGGGGTTATTTCATGGCGCCGGTGGATTCGGTACACCTTTCTGGCAAACTATGGCTGGTTGAGGATGATACGCGAACCCACCTAGCCACTAAAGACCCCAGCGATCCTGTTGTGCATATGCAGGACTTCGAAGAGACTCAGGGCGTTTTGGCAAGAAACTTTGCTCATGTAGTTACTCGCCGAGCAGCTCTTTGGTGGATGGATCTTTTTGGTGAAGGTTGGTTTTCGACAGACGAAGTTTGGGATTTCTTAGAGCAACTGTGTAGGGTATACCAATCTAGAATGGCGATTGATAAAAAATACCATCCTGAAATTGCTGTGATTGTCGATGAGCAAAGCTGCTTGTACTTGTCTCGTTCTGGTGATCTAACAAATCGATTGCTAGCGCTGTTTCGACGCGAATGGTATCGCCTTGGTGCTCCGGTTGGAATATATCTGCTTGATGATCTAATTAAAGGCAGGGTACCGCCTGCCAAACTCTACCTTTTTCTCGATACGTTTGCGCTGGATGATCAAAAGGTTAAGCAAGTTCGTAAGCACGCGTGCAGACCGGGCAACGTAGTGGTCTGGATGTATGCACCTGGTATCGTGAAAGATGGGAGTATATCTACTGCTAACATTATCAATCTGACGGGTATCGAAATCAAAGAAACTAGCCAAGGAACTGGGGAAATCGTTCTCTCAGATGGCAGCAAATTTAACGCTCAGCACGGGCACCTTGAGCCGTCCTTTGTCGTAACAGATCCCCAGGCAGAAGTATTAGCGAGATACGCGTCGGGTAATGGTGTTGCTGTCGCATTCAAGAAAATAGGGCAATGGACCAGCGTATATTCGAGCGTTTTGCAGTTACCGGCTTCAATGTTGAGAGAACTTGCTAGGCGAGCTGGAGTGCACATCTACTCCGATGCTGATGATATCGTAACAGCAGGAAACGGCGTTGTTGGCATACATGCCTGCGGTGATGGGGAAAGACGGATCAAACTTCCGACGCGGTGTAGGGTTTATGACTGTCTGTCGGGAGGGACTTTGTCGGTCCGATCGAGCGAATGCTCAATTAAAATGCGCAAGGGGGAAACAGTTTTATTACGCTTTGGGGAAGAAAAACGATGATTGATTACGTCAGCCTTACAAACGATAACCTCCGAGAAGGACTCGAGGTTCTGAATCGCAATCTCACATACGATAACACGACAATTGAGCAGTTTACGCACAACACAGTTGGGGATCCAGACTACGATCCCAACCTTGCTTTGTTAGCTCTTTGCAATGGCAAGCCCTGCGGGCTAATGGTAGCCGTTTCGCGGCCCGAAAACGGCAACCGCAGCGGCGGTATCAAGTTTTTCGCTGTTGACAAAGAGTTTCGAGACCAAGGAATCGGCTCCGAGATGCTTGCTCGTATCGAGCGCAGGCTGAGGGAAATGCAAGTGAAGTCGGTTATTGTAGGTTTTACCAGACCAAACTACCTGATGCCAGGGGTTGATCCGCGCTACACCGTTGCATGTGCCTTCTTGCTTAGGCGAGGTTTCAAGCGGTATGGCGAGGCTTTCAATATGGATGTAGATCTAATGCAATCCGATTGGTCTACAGACGAGCTTGAACAGAAGCTTGCAAGTCAGGGTGTCGTAGTACGGCGGTTGCGTCCGGACGAGCGCGAAAAACTGCGAAATTGGATGGCAGAAGACGGTTGGTCTGCGGGCTGGCAGTACCAAGTAATGAGAGCAGCCCAGATGGATCCTATAGCGGTCTTCGTGGGAGAACGCGTTTCTGAAGGGAAATTTGTTGCATTCGCGTGCTACGACGGTGTGCGTCCCGGCTGGTTCGGACCAATGGGCACAACAGAGAGCATGCGCGGGACCGGCATCGGCTCGGTGACATTCCTGAAATGCCTTCAAGATATGAAAAAGAAGGGCTACAAGGTGTGTGAGATAAACTCTGTGGGACCTCTCTACTTTTACTCCAAGGTTGCGAATGCCGTTGTCAGCCGCATATTCTGGCAATTCGAAAAAGGCCTTGAGCCATAGAACTGATAGTCCATGTTCAGAGCAAAGTCATATTCACTGAATAGCTTTGTTCCTCACAACACGATCGGAAAGAGATCCCTAATACAAGACGTTGCATACGTGACGCCGCTTCTTCAGGTTGACAGTTCTTGGGCGCGTGCATATAATTAACGCGGTCAGTGAAGGCCATTATAGCCGCAGGACTCGCTTTCCCGTCCGCAAGGATCTGGGACGAGCGGCGGCATTTTATTTGTGTTAAGGAGGAATTGAAAAAATGCGAGGCGCCCATTTCGCTCGGTCGACAACGCTGAAGCTTTTGACTGCTGGCAGCGCTGTTGTGCTGCTGATGTTGCTTGTCGCACCAGCAGCTCTTGCCGGTGAAGCTATTGAGCTACCGGATTTCAACGAGCTCGATATTGTTTGGCCAGCGATAGGCATAGTGTTTGCTTGTGCCGTCCTCGGCTTGTTGTTCGGAGCTGCCTGGTTCCGTGCGATTATGAAAGAAGATCCGGGTTCGCGTGGCATGCAGGCTGTTTCCGCGGCTGTCCAAGAGGGAGCCTGGGCTTACCTGAAGCGGCAGATCAAGACAATGATTTGGTTTGTCATCATTATCGCCATCGGTCTTTATTTCCTCTACAAGCCGCTACCTGAATTTGGAACCAAGGACATCAGGTTTAATGCCATTCCGGTTTATGCTGGCGTGTCAATTGCCTTTGTGCTTGGCGTTGCCGCATCCTACATCGCCGGACTTGTGGGAATGATGATGGCAGTGCGAGCAAACGTAAGGGTAGCCAACGCCGCATTGTCTAGTTTCCGAAAAGCTTTATATATTGCGTTTCGCGCCGGCGGTGTGTCGGGAATGGCTACAGTTGGACTTGGATTACTCGGAGCTTGTTTGGTTTTCTTCCTGTTTGGCAAGGAGTCGATGAAAGTCTTGGTCGGCTTTGGTTTTGGCGGTTGTCTTGCTGCTCTCTTTATGAGAATAGGTGGCGGTATTTATACAAAAGCGGCTGACGTAGGCGCAGACCTAGTCGGTAAGATCGAGAAGAACATACCCGAGGATGATCCTCGCAACGCTGCCACTATAGCGGATAACGTCGGTGATAACGTTGGCGACTGCGCAGGAATGGCTGCAGACGTATTCGAGAGCTACGAGGTAACACTCGTGGCGGCGATAATCCTTGGCGCCGCTGCTGCAGCAGCCGTGGGTGGCGGAGCCGCGGTTCTTGCCTTAGTCGTCTACCCACTTTTGATGAGAGCTGTTGGTGTTATTGCTTCGATAATCGGCGTTTATTCAGTCAGGGGCAGAGACGACATAGATATGGACCCGATGCAGCCGATAAACATCGGGTTCTGGGTATCGGCACTATTTGGCATCATCGGCTTCTATCTGGTCTCGTATTATGTATTCGCGGTCAGAGTGCCGATAGCCGGATTTGAGTGGTGGCGCTTTGCGACAGCAAACCTGGTCGGTATTGTGTTGGCGCTCGTGATAGGAAGGCTCACGGAGTACTTCACTTCTACACACTATAAGCCAGTGCAAGAAACTGCGAAAGCTGCCAAGACCGGACCTGCAACGGTTATTCTCACTGGGTTCGCTTCGGGACTTGAGTCTAGCGTGTGGGCGATAGTAGCGATTTGTCTTACCATACTAGCGGCGATGTTGCTCTTTAAGGGTGATCCTGCACTCGCTGCTTACGGAATTGCGCTGTCCGGCTTGGGTCTACTCTCAACGACCGGTTTTATGCTCGCAATGGATACGTACGGACCCATCTCGGATAACGCAAATGGCATATTCGAGATGTCTGGCGCTCTGAAGGATGCTGGCGAGGATTCTAACGCTCACAAGATCGTGGCGAAGCTAGACGCGGTCGGTAACACGACAAAGGCTTTGACCAAAGGACTCGCCATTGCGACAGCCGTTATTGCAGCGACAGCGTTGTTCAGATCATTTATGGCGGATGCGCGTCTGTTGCACATTGGTTTGCGAATAGACTGGACTCAAGTCTTCATTGGCCTTCTCATCGGTGGTGCTGTGCCGTTCCTGTTCTGCTCATTTGCTATCAACGCCGTAAGCAGGGCTGCATTCCAGCTGGTTGAGGAAGTCAGACGGCAGTTCCGTGAGATTGTGGGAATTATGGACTACGACCCACGCTCAGGTTCAGACAAAGGCAAGCCGGACTATCAGCGTTGTGTAGAAATCTCAACGGCTGCTGCACAAAAGGAGCTTTTGAGCCCTGCCGTGCTTGCTGTTAGCGCGCCGATTTTAGTTGGATTCGGCTTGGGTTACGGAGACCCTGTGAAAGGAGCAGCTGCGCTGGGTGGATTCTTGGCTGGTGCGATCCTGTCGGGTCAGCTGATGGCAGTTCTCCTTGCTAACACAGGTGGATTATGGGACAACGCCAAGAAGACCATAGAAGCTGGTATGTTCGGTGGCAAGGGAACTGATGAGCACAAGGCGGGGGTAGTCGGTGATACGGTTGGCGATCCGTTTAAAGACACCGCTGGTCCTGCTCTCAATCCGCTTATCAAAGTCATGAACCTGGTGGCTATCTTGGTCGCACCGATTGCCATTCAGCCTATCTCCACAGCGGCTAGGACTGCGATAGTAATTGTAGCGATACTCGCTCTTGCGGGAGCGACCCTATGGTCCAAGCGTGGTGGTTTGGAAGCTGAGCCTGGCGTTGACGTGGATTCTGGGACGCCGGGTGAAAAGGAAGCCGAAGTAACCGTGTAGACCCTATTCAGAACAAAGCAATTAGCGGAGGGACGTGGCGCCATGCTGCGTCCCTTTTTGTTTTGGCGGGTTTATCGAAAATATTTTGTTACGTTTGACCTATGTCAAAGAAGTTATTCTGTTTGACGGGTACAAACTACTTAGAACATTTCTATCTAGAGGGATGCGAGATGGCAGCAAAACGAAAAAGATACATTATCAAAATAGACGAGAACCTTTGCAATGGTTGTGGAAAGTGCGCTTCAGCTTGTGTCGAGGGGGCTATCGAAATTGTGGACGGCAAGGCAAGACTCGTCTCGGAGACATACTGTGATGGGCTCGGGGCGTGCATAGGCGAGTGCCCGCAAGGTGCAATTACGCTGGTTGAGCGTGAGGCTGAGGAATTCGATCCGGAAGCGGCTTTACGCCATGCTCAACGCGCGGCTCAACGCAGTTCGGACTCGTTAGTAAGTAATGCGTCTGAGACAGGTGATAACCACCATACTCATCCGGATGGTTCCGTTTGTCCATCCGCGCGAACTATAGATCGCCGTGAGGAACTTTTCAAGAACGCGCGCCGAAAAGGTTCTACTGAGACGGTGCAAAGCGAGCTTGCTAATTGGCCCGTCAAGCTCCGCCTTGTTAACCCATCAGCTTCTTTTTTCCAAGGGGCGAATTTACTCGTCGCAGCGGATTGCACTGCCTTCGCTTACGGCGCGTTTCATCCGAAACTTCTTACTGGGAAGGTCGTGGTAACCGGCTGCCCGAAGTTTGATGACGTTACGTTGTATGTGCACAAACTAATCGCAATCCTGCAACAACACGACATCAAGAGCTTGACGGTTGCGAAGATGGAAGTTCCGTGTTGCTCGGGTTTGGTCAACGTTGCTCGTCAGGCAGTCGAGGCGAGCGGCAAGAATATTCCCATCGAGATCGTCACAATCAGTCTTTGCGGCGAACTTATCGAGAGAAAGTTTTTGGATGTTGCGCAGAGCGATGAAAAACAAGTTTCAATAGTCGTTTAGGTTAAAGAATGGCTGGGTATAAACTAGTCGACTCGCCCAAAGTCATCCTGCCCAGGGTCCTCAACTCCTCCGTTGGGGACCTTGGTGCGTACTAGCTGGGTAGTCTGCTCTTGTTTACCGGTTTCCGAACTTTCTCCTAGAAACTTCCCGGGCTCAAAGCTTGCATTCCATCTCAATTAGCCTTATGCCCTTGACGCGAGTGCGTCGACCAGTGTCACAAAAGCCAACCGACCGCCAAAAGTGTATCGCGGGCAAGTTATTTACGTATACGTTTGCCGCTATTATTCTATGACGACCAGCGGATGTACACCATTCCTTGACGAAATCTACTGCGGTCTTGCCGAAGCCACGTCTCCGGTGGAGCGGATGTACATAGAAGTCAGTAATCTTGAAGCACACGCCGGTGTCTTGAAGAAAGCAAAAGCCGATCGGCTCGTGATCGTAGATAATGGCGAATGGGGTGCGATCTGCGTCTTCCCAGAAGCGGTCAAAGTACTCGTAGTGTCGCTTGACCCTTGGGCGAACTTCTCCGTCTAGCGTACTTAGCTCAGTCGCATAATCAAGAAAGAGCTGCCAAATCTTTTCTCGGAGTTCGTCGGGCGCTATCTCGATGCGAAGCATAGAAAAACGCCTCCATCTAGCCCTTCACCACGTTATAATTCGCCGCCACAGGGACCTACACCTACTTGGGATTACCGTAAAAACGGGACCACCCTCGTGACGTACCGGTCCATCACTCTAAGTGGTCCCGAAGACTACTAGATCAAACGAAGTTATTTTGCTTTATTCGCTTTTGGCTTAGCCTTAACGTGGTGCTTTTTTACGTGTTTGACTGCAATTTTCTTTGCAGGATGGGCGACCTTCTTCGGAGTCGGGTTAACAGCTGTCGCTTTGGTAGTGGTAGTTTTGGGAGCGACAGTTGAAGACTTATTTACCGCTCCGGTCTTGGTGGTCGCAGATGGGGATGCCTTGCTGGTTGTCGCCTTTGTTGTCGTGGTTGCTGCAGCTTTCGGAGCTGGTTTCTTAGTGGGTGCCGTAGCTGCTGCAGCAAGCGGGCTCAGGACCAAGGCGGTGAAAGCAAGGACCACCACGGCTATAAGTAGCCTACGCATGTGTTGTCACCTCCTTTCGCTCTCAATTAGAGAGGTGCCCGCGGAAACACCACGAGCTTTGACGTGATTGTCCACGAGGGCGTTCCGTAGTTTGCAACTACTTTATCTAAAAACGTAAAATGATGCTGCTCCGCAGATCCTACTAATAAGGGGGAAATAGACGGTGGCACGAATTATCAGTCTGGATGGAGTCTGGAAGCTTACGTGGCAGCCGATAAATAATTGCGACGAATTTATTGAGTGCCGAGAGGCGATCATGGCCACAGTGCCCGGAGACGTTCATGAAGATCTTGTGCAAGCTGGATTATTGCCCGAGCCTTTGGTCGGCACCAATGCAACGCTTCACGAATGGGTCGAGCGTGCTAAGTTTACGTACGAACGTGAACTATCAGTGGATACAGATTTCGATCGTGCCGAATTGGTTTTTCACGGCTTAGACTGTATCGCCGAAATTTATCTTGATGGTCAGCTGATTGGTTCCACAAGTAATGCTTTCGTTCCTCACGAATTCGACGTTACCAAGTTTATTCGTAAGGGCGAGAGGCACATCCTGAGTGTGATACTTGAAACAGGAGTCCAGTGGGCGAAGGAAGTGGCTAATCCGGAAAAGTACCAAACTGGCGATCAAAGTCCGGAAAGACCATTTCTGAGAAAGCCACAATTCAGTTTCAAGTGGGACTGGGCTCCTCGACTTGTCACCTGCGGAATTTGGAGAAGTGTTGAGCTGCGGCTCTATAAGCAAGCTGCTATAAGAGATGTGGCGATTAGCTCGGAGATTTCCGGAAGGGCAGCCAAGTTATCTGCCTGCGCCGAGGTTGAGGCTTTTGAGGAAACTAAGTGCACCGCACGGCTAAGAGTAGTCGGACCTGGCGGTTTTTGGCAGACTTCTGATCAGGTTTCCCTTGCGATAGGTCAGAACAGGCTTGAGCTAGCGCTTGATGTTGCTCCCGTAAGCCGCTGGTATCCAAGAGGTTATGGCGAGCAGGCTTTGTATCAGGTCACACTTGAACTTGAGAACGATGGTACACTCGTAGATACGCGGTCTTTTACATACGGATTCAGAGAAATCCAGCTGAAGCAAACGTTGCTCGCCGACGGCGAGAAGACATTTACCTTGAACGTTAACGGCATCGATGTTTTCTGCAAGGGAGCAGACTGGGTACCCGCGGACAGCTTGCCTGCCCGAGTCAGTCGGCAGAAGTATGAGCAACTGATAGCCGAAGCTTGCGAGGCAAACTTTAACTGCTTTAGGATATGGGGCGGCGGCATATATGAAGACCCGGTATTTTATGACCTGTGCGATCGGCATGGTATTTTGATTTGGCAAGACTTTATGTTCGCGTGTGCTGAGTATCCAGACGATCAAGAATGGTTTGTGGAAAACGTTCGTGCGGAGGCAGCAAAGGTTATAAAAAGTCTGCGCCATCATCCTTGCATCGCTCTGTGGTGCGGCAACAACGAAAACGACTGGTTATACGGTTTCATGAATAGAGGCAAGGGAAAGGAGATTGCTCCTTTCTACGGACAGTCCATTTATCACCAGCTCTTGCCTCAATTGTGTTCAGAACTTGATCCATCCAGACCCTACTGGCCCTCGAGTCCTTACGGAGGCAATGACCCAAATTCCGAGTCGGAGGGCGACCGACATGCTTGGGATGTATCGATTCTGAATCCAGATCTTGAGGCGCGCGCCGATATACGCAACTACCGTCGAGATAGGGGTAAATTCATAAGCGAGTTCGGCGTTATCTCGCATGCTCTTCCGCGTACGATCAGACAGTATACAGCCGAGCAGCGGATCGATCCTTCTTCGCCTGCTTACAAGTTTCACGACAATCCTATAAATGCGATAGGAGAGGGTGGGGGATTGTCGGATTGGTATCAAAAAGTAGGTTTTGGTGGTGTACCGGAGGATCCATTAAGGTACATCTACCAAAGCTTATTGTATCAAGCAATGGGATATCGAGAAGCCATCGCCTCGTTCCGAATCCGCAAAGGTGAATGTTGGGGTAGCCTTTTCTGGATGTATTCGGACTGCTGGGGCACCTTGGGCTGGACTATTGTTGATTATTATTTGCGTCGCAAACCTAGCTTCTACTGGGTCAGAAAAGCCTATGCTCCGATTGCAGTATTTATCCGTCCTGAAGAACACTCAGCCAAGATCTACGTTGTGAACGACACTTTATCAGACCGCAAGATTCGGTTAGTCGCAGAGACGGGAGATTTGACTCGTCCGCTCAAGCAGACGTCCTGCGAGTTCACTGTCCGTGCAAACAGCGTTATAGAGGCGGGAGAACTCGAATGCACTCCTGGCTATCTGTTCGCTCAAATATACGAGGATGATGTGTTGGTTGCGGAAGATTTGACTCTTACCCACCTTCCAAAAGATCTGAAAATACCTGATACTCAGATCAAATGGAGTGTCGCCGAGGTAGAAAACGCGGTTGAGGTTACAATATCTTCCGATGCATTTGGATTTTTCGTGTGGATCGACCATCCAGACGGGGCAGTTCCGGAGGACAACTACTTCAATTTGCCTCCCGGTCGCTCGAAGGTGATAAGAGTTGCCAATGCTGATCCCAAGGAGATAACAGTGCGCGCGCTGAACGCAGTGAACGGGGTATTGGACTAGAATATGTCCTTTTCCCCAGCCATCATATCAATAGCTCTAATCCAGGAGTCTCTCTCTTTTCCGAAGGCTTCATTGCTGAATCGGTAGTCGTGCTTGCGACAAAACTCTTCTATTTGCGCCAAAAGGTCGGATAATACTTTGCGCTGGGTCTCTAAAAGACACTGCCTAATCTTGCTATCTGATGTCGAATTGAGCACTAGCGCGAAATGCGGCATGCACAAGCCAGATGATTGTTCATAGGCACCACGACTAGTTTCATCGCTTAGCGCTGTCAAGAGCGTTTTAATCAGCCTGGATCTGCACTCCAATTGAGCTTCACAAGCGGGGCAAGAGTCTTGGTTGCGAGCTGGAAACCGTTCCAACGTCTCAAGAGCTCTTCTGACTTGGTCCGCATATAAAATACCTTTCGCGTGCGGATAGCCACGAGTAGCGAGGATGTGCGCGTGTCTGGCACAGTAACCTCCAGTATCTAAGAGCTGGGCACGTATGCCAGGGTCGTTGACCATTTCGTTGAGAATTACATCAAAATAACGCAATACGGCTTCGGACTCCATCTGGCACAGCACACAGCTTTTTGATGTCTCGAATCGCTCCACGAGTTCGTAATAGCTGAGTGCTTTAGGAGATTGGGTCTTCGCTCGCTTCATCGCTCTCCTGTGCTTTTTCGCTAGGAAGGACGCCTCTTGCGATGTCTGCAATCCTCTTGGTTGCCTGGATCAGCTCTTCGACGCTCTCGGAGAGCTTTTCTGTAGCCTCGTGCGAGATGTCCCCGTACCGCTTAAGATGCTTACCCTTGAGTTCTTCGAGATGCGGCCATATTCCACAGCTCAGAGAGTGAACGGCTACGCTCGCGCTACGACGCTCCTTTTCCAATCCCAGCGAGTCGCGCAGATGTCTGATCACATTTCGCACGCGTTCTACTTCTGCCAAAAGCATTTGTCGCTGAGTTTCTGATAGCGTATTTACTTCCTCATACAGCTCCGACCGAAGTTCCCGTCCACGTGCCCACTGTTCAATCTCGCATAGAGCTTCGTCTACGAACAAAAGCGTTGCCCGGATACCCCTTTTGTGGGTTTCGCTAATCTCGGCAGAAGTTGTTCGTTTCATATCGCTATTTCACCACCATTACAGAGCATGGAGCAAGTCTTACCAAGCTTTGGCAGGTGCTGCCCATCACGCGGTCATAAATAGCTGAGTGTCCCATGAATCCGATGACCAACAAGTCGAAATTGTGCTTTTTTATGAACTCTACTATGCTCTTTACTTCGTGTCCTACAATCACGTGGGATTGAATTTGAACGCCTTGTTCTTCTGCCATGTGACGACTCCTTGCTATGGCTTCGGCGAAGTGCTGTTCGGCTGTAGCTTGTTCTTCCAAAACCTCGCCCACTGTGCCGGCATAGTGCGGTATTTCTTCGACCGAAACGGTGTGCAATTCTGCGCCGAACGCCTTGGCTAGTTCGATAGCCTCACCTAGCGCTTTGAACGAATTCTCGGACCCGTCCAACCCGTGAAGTATCTTACTCGGCATTGCCTTCCTCCTCAATGGGTGTCATTTCCGGAACGAACCACCGCTGAGCAATCAGTGTGGGGACCACTGCACTGGCAATTACTGCGACCACAAGTATTGTATACTGCGTGCGGTCGATTATATTGTTGTTGAGACCAAAGAGTGCACAAATGCTTCCAAATGTGAGTCCTGTAGACATTAGCAGCGTCGTATACATGCCCTCGCGGTTTCCAAAGCGGAATGCCCTAGTCAAAGGCAATATGCCTACGAACTTGGTTACCATCTTCATGCCGAGAGCTGCGGCGATCAAACCGATTGACGTAGCAGCCGCCTTGAAACTCACCAGAGCGCCGGCTTTCAGGAAAAAGAACGGAGTTAGCAGCGTAAATGCCATAACCCTGAGCCTTTGTGCCAAGACTCGTTCTTTCAGGAAGAAGGGTGCCATTACCATGCCGAACAAATAGGCGGGCAACACCGCTTCGCTGTTGGCTAGCTTTGCTATTCCGCCAAGGAAGAACAACACCATAAGGACAAATTTGCTTTCTGGTTCGCTGACCCTATTTCCTACTGCTTTGAAGAACCCAGGCACTATCTTTGGCATAATCCACATCGCAATCGCAGTTACACCAGCGAAAACCGCCAGCCAACTGTTGTAATTCGCGAAAAATGCTCCCAGTGCCAACACAGTCCCCAGGTCATTCACAAAGCACGCAGCCAAGATGATTTTTCCCAGCTCGGTACGGTTGTAGCCGGTTTCTACCATTACTGCGTAAACGACGGCTACCGATGTGGTTGAAAGCGAAAGACCGGCTATTACGGATTGATTGAATGTCCAGCCTAGTATCCATTTGGCAAACGCAAATACGCCAACGAACGGCGCGATGAACCCGACCATCCCTATTATTGTGCTAGCAAACAAATGTTTCCGCACTATCTTGGGGTCAATCTCTGCGCCGGCAAGAAAGGTCAGCACGATTGATCCGGCACCTGCGAGCATATTGGTCCATGAGCTGGGGGATAAGCCGAAGATGTTACCGGCAAACGCACCAACCAAGATTTCGACAAGTGCGACCGATAGTCCAATCCTAATCGAGATCAACGAGGCAATGAGAGCCAGACAAAACCACGCGGAAAAAGCTAACCAAGGATTTTCCACTTACAAGACTCCTTTTTGGTGCGAATGAAGCGCAACAAGGAGTCATCAGCCCGAGCGGGCAATTGCGGCGGACTCCATCACCGGGGCACGAAAAGGGAGACCAGCAGCTCCCCTCTCCTCGTACATCATAACTTGCAGGCGCCAACTGTGTCAAGCACGTCACGGAGCAGATTTGTAAGTATCTCAACCGAGCGGGATTCTAGAGACTCCTTGCCGGTAGTAGCTTATGTTATCTGACTGGTTGGAAGCTTTCTAGACGTTTCTCCATGTAATCGTAAAACTCAATGTTTGTACACTGCCCATGGTCCAAATCCATCGGTGCAAACG
>Ga0123519_10010961_pt1 | contig 13437 bp, 12 predicted proteins | sample YelNatPaOPRAMG02_FD_87396 | JGI IMG/M metagenome (GOLD analysis project Ga0123519, IMG submission 87396) | Hot spring microbial communities from Yellowstone National Park - Yellowstone National Park OP-RAMG-02 (version 2) | ecosystem: Environmental > Aquatic > Thermal springs > Hot (42-90C) ...
ACCGGCGCATATGGCACTTCAAACTCATATACCTTCCCTGTGAGCGGGCTCTTCACCTCTGCAAATTTCACAAGGAGAAGCGGATTTTTGCAATCTTTATCGCTACAAAACCTAGCGAAGAGGGAACCGTTGCCGAGCATAGAGTTGGTGGCTAGATACTTTTTCAATTCATCCACAATCTCACTCGGATAGTTTTTGGGCCACCTAACCTGAATAGTAAAGGCGCAATTCTCACACTTTTTTATACCCTCTGCTGCACCGAGCACGCGCTCGCCTTCGCTTGTGCTCAGAGGACAGATACCATCCTTTGGGAGGGAACCGTCTGCGCAGAGAAGGGCAAATGGGACGAGGCTACACCTTCCATCTATAGGTGTCGTCCCATCATAACAGATCTTCTCTCCGGCTCCGTTCTTACAGAGGCCAGGGGTCTCTGGAACCGTCTCATATCCATCGAGGCACTGGGTATCTACCCGAAAACCACACTCGCTCGCATATACAAATGCCGCTGTGGTAAGGCACCCATCCTTCACATATGGCTCCCCATTATTAAGCGCCTTGTCAGCTATACAGTCAACCACCGCCGGCGTAAAGCCAGAACCCTTCCATTTTTCCACCTCTGAACGGAGCCACGAGTAGCTAAACGTATTGCCATTTGATGTGTCATCACACTTTCCGCTAATACTCTTCTCAAACCCCTCAAGATCTACCTTCTTCCCATCGTTGCTGCACGCAAAGACAAGAGGAATGATAAGGAAAAGGAGTGCGGCAAGAATACGTCTCATAAAACCTCCTTTAGGTTTAAGGTCTCATAATTCATGTAGAGAGTATACATAAATGCGTGGGGCATTTCAATAGAAATTTAGGGGCATGTCCCAGATATTTTGGCCAAACCCCAAACTACATCCCACACTCAGAGATAATACCCCTTGCTGCAATCTTTCCCATCCCCATGGCAGATATGACGGTCGCCGAACCTGTGACTATATCCCCGCCGGCAAAGATCCGCGGAAGGGAGGTCCTGCCGGTTTTGGGATCCACCTCTATATAACCCCCTCTACTCGTCTTGAGGTGAGGTGTAGTCTCAGCGATGATCGGATTTGCAGAGGTGCCGAGCGCACATATAACTGTATCGCATTCAACCACGAAATTCGAGTCTGGTACAGGGACAGGTCTCCTCCTCCCAGACTCATCAGGCTCCCCCAACTCCATCCTCACACACTCGATCGCCTTGAGCCACCCATGTTCGTTGCCTATGAGCCTCACTGGATTTGTAAGCCAGTAGAACTCTATCCCCTCTTCGATAGCGTGGTGAAGCTCCTCTATCCTTGCAGGCGATTCCTTTTCCGTCCTCCTGTATATTATCATCGCCCTCTTGGCACCGAGCCTCTTCGCAGAGCGGACTGCATCCATAGCCGTATTTCCAGCGCCTATGACCGCCACCACCTCACCCATCCCAACTGGCGTGTCTGTCTCAGGAAACTTATACCCCTCCATCAGATTGATCCTTGTGAGGAACTCGTTTGCTGAAAACACGCCGTTCAAATCCTCGCCGGGTATGCCCATAAACTTTGGGGTACCAGCACCGGTGCCGATAAACACGGCATCAAACCTCTCCAAGAGCTCCGGCACAGTATAGATCCTCCCGATCACTTTATTCAACCTAAACTCAGCGCCAAGCGAGGCAAGCTTAGAGAGCTCCACATCTACCACTTCGTTAGGAAGCCTGAAGGTGGGTATACCATATTTCAAGACACCTCCGGCTGTATGAAGCGCCTCGAATATAGTGACATCAAAGCCGTTTGATAAGAGCTCCAGCGAACAAGAAATGACCGCAGGACCAGAACCAACCATCGCCACCTTTTTGCCCTTCTTCTTTACATCTGTTAGGCCTATACTCACACCATTTTTGATGGCTGAGTCACCCACAAAGCGCTCAAGCTTACCTATATTTATCGCCGCACCCTTCTTCCCTAGGACACACCTCGACTCACACTGTGTCTCTTGAGGACATACCCTGCCACAAACGGCTGGGAGCGGATTTGTGGAGGTAATGACGCGATATGCCCCCTCATAGTCCCTCTCGCATATCTTGCGGATGAACTGAGGTATAGGAACCGCAACAGGGCAACCCTCCACACACAACGGCTTTTTGCATTGGAGACACCTCTTTGCCTCCTCCAACGCCTCTTCCTCTGTGTAACCCAAATTTACCTCCAGAAAGTCTTTGTTTCGAACTTCTGGAGGACGTTCTCTTGGATTTATCCTCTGGAGATTTATCTCCTTCATTTTAAAAGACCCCTCTCTACAAGTTTGCAATGTTCGTCAAAAAGCCTAAGGGAAAGCTTCTCTTCCTTTTCGTACCTCTTCTGCCTCTTGAGTAAATTTTCCCAGTCTACCTCATGACCATCAAAATCAGGTCCATCCACACACGCAAACTTATCTCCCCCGCCCACAGTAACTCTACAACCGCCACACATACCCATTCCGTCCAGCATTATCGTGTTCAGGCTCACAGTCGTCTTTATGCCATAGGGCTTCGTAACCTCGGAGATTACCTTCATCATAATCATCGGCCCGATAGCAATCACCTCTTCTATACCGCGCCTCTTCTCATCTGTCTCTAAGATCTCTTGGAGCGGGAGCGAGACAAGCCCCTTTCTCCCATACGAACCGTCATCAGTGCATATTATAAGCTCATCGCTGTATCTCCTAAACCTCTCTTCCCAAAAGATGAGGGACTTATTTCTAAAACCTATAATTGAAATGGTATGGCTTCCGGCTTCCTTGTGGGCACGAAGGATAGGATAGACGGGGGCAACGCCCAAACCACCGCCAACAAGTACCACCTTGTTCCTCTTCTCGATATGAGATGGCCTCCCAAGGGGACCCGCCACATCCTGTATATAGTCCCCAACCTTTAGATAAGACATCTCCTTTGTGGACTTGCCCACCACCTGCACTACCATCGTCACTGTACCCTTCTCCCTATCAAAATCAGCGATGGTGAGCGGTATCCTCTCCCTTCCCTCCCCAAGTCTCACAATCAAAAATTGGCCTGGCTTGGCTGCCCGAGCGACATCTTGTGCCTCCACCTCCATGAGAAATGTCGTGTCGGAAAAGGATTCTTTCTGGATCACCTTGTACATAACACCTCTCTTAAAAAATGCCTTTTTATAAACCTACAGGAACTGCAAATATATGTCAACGCAACTTAAAAAAGATCACCCTTCTGGTGGCGCTACAATCAATGTCACCTCGCCCTTTACATCTGTCTTCTGCACAAGGGGAACGAGGGAGGAGAGGTTCTCGTACAATATCTCCTCGTTGAGTTTCGTCGCCTCCCTCATAAGACAGCACCTCCTCTCCCCAAACGCTTCATACATCTCATCCAATATCCTCTTTATCTTCCACTTCGATACAAAAAATATGAGTGTGGCATCCACATCCTTTAATTCCTCAAGGCGCCTCTTTCTCTTGCCCCCCTTGTCCGGCAGGAAACCGACAAACATAAATCTATCTGTAGGAAGACCAGAGATCGAAAGCGCTGCAGTGAGGGCAGATGGACCAGGTATCGGAACCACCTTTATCCCCTCCTTGACAGCGAGCGAAACAACCCTGTAGGCCGGATCGGAGATGGCTGGTGTCCCCGCCTCAGATACTAGCGCCACATCCATCCCTTCATTGATAAGGTCAAGGAGCCTTGTAGCCCTCTCCCTCTCGTTGTGCTCAAAATAGCTGACGAGTCTCTTTCCTGTTATACCATAGTGAGTAAGTAGTTTTCTCGTCGTCCTCGTATCCTCAGCTGCAATGATATCAACTGAACTCAATATCTCAACCGCCCTGTATGTGATATCCTTTAGATTGCCTATCGGTGTAGCCACTATGTAGAGCCTTCCTGGCATATATCTATCGACAAAACCTTGTCACGAAGATTTAAAAATCTAGCACTTGCATGCAATCGGGTATCTCCTGTCCCAACCAAAGGCCTTAGAGGTTACCTTAAGACCTGGAGGTGCCTGCCTCCTCTTATATTCAGCCTTATCCACCATATTAATTACACTTGCAACCACTTCTCTTGCAAAACCAGCCTCCACTATGGCATCTGGCGAGGCCCTCTCTTCAATGTATAGACGGAGTATCGCATCCAAGACATCATAAGGTGGAAGCGTGTCTGTATCGCGTTGGTTCTCTCTTAATTCGGCAGTCGGTTCCCTCTTGATGATAGACTCAGGTATCACCTCTTTCCACCTGTTTATATAACTCGCAAGTTTGTAGACAAATGTCTTAGGAAGATCGGATATGACGGCAAGTCCGCCAGCCAAATCGCCGTATAGTGTGCAGTACCCAACCGCCAGTTCGGACTTATTTCCGGTAGAAAGCACAATGGCCCCAAACTTGTTGGAGAACGCCATTAGTATGTTACCCCTTATCCTTGCCTGAATATTTTCCTCGGTCACATCTGCCGGCATGCCCTTAAAATAATTAGCAAGGGTATCCAGATAAGATTGGTAGATCTCATCTATGCTTACCACGTGTAATGTGATGCCCAAGTTCTTCGCAAGGGCGGTTGCATATTCAATGCTCCTTTGAGATGTGTAGCGAGTAGGCATCGAAACCCCAATTACATTGTTGCTGCCAAGCGCCTCTGCTGCAAGCGCGGCAACTACCGCAGAATCTATGCCGCCTGAGATGCCTATGATTGCCGTTTTGAAGCCGCACTTTCTTACATAGTCACGAAGTCCCAAGATCAGCGCCTCATATACCTCCTCCACTTCACCCAGAAACTCGCGCTCTTTCTCTACCTTCTGCTCATTCAGGTCAACGGTAAGCACACACTCCTTAAATGGCGTTCCCTCGCGGACAATCTCACCATCTTTGTTCGCAAATATCGAGCAGCCGTCGAATATCAACTCGTCGTTCCCGCCGACCATATTCACATAGGCGATTGGCACACCCTTCTCCTTTGAAATATTCGAAAGGAGGGTGCGCCTCACCTTTCTCTTCCCAATAACATAAGGTGATGCAGATATATTGATTATGAGCTCTGCCCCCTGCTTCACAAGCACATCTACCGGGTCTATCTTATAGAGCCTCCTCCCCTTAAACTCAGCGGTCGACCATATATCCTCGCATATCGTCATACCTATCTTGATTCCCTTGTATTCGACCAGCGATTGAGAACTCCCCGGCTCGAAGTATCTAGCCTCATCAAAGACGTCATATGTGGGAAGGAGTATCTTGTGCTGCGCATATACTAGGCGCCCCTCATGGAGGAAGGCGGCCGAGTTAAAAAGCCCTTTGCCTATTGTCGCCTCGTTCATAGAGACAAAGCCCACGATCGCAGCGATGTTTTTGTCGGTGGACAAGGCGATCCTTTCTAATGTCTCCAGATTCTTAGCCACAAATTGCGGTTTGTCCAACAGATCCTTTGGCGGATATCCTGTAACCGCCATCTCAGGAAATACCACTATGTCAACGCCTTTCTTCTTGGCCTCTTCTATAATCCTGATGATCGTAGAAGCATTGCCCTCAAAGTCGCCGATGACCGGATTTATCTGTGCGAGCGAAAGTTTCATATGCCCTGAAATACCTCCCTAAACAAATAAAACGCCCATTGCACGAAAAGCCCAATGACCAAAAGTGCGCCCACCCTACCCCACACCCTGTGCGAAAAAAATAGCATCACAGCCGATGGCTGATCGGGGATGTATGGCCATCCCCTCACCCTCACATACACCATATGCAGGAAGAATAAGATAAGGGTCGCCAATACAAATGGACCAACTGGATTATGTTTTAGCGCGGCATGGAGATCGCCATGTACCATAGATGCCATCGAGTGGAGCACCCCGCAGGATGGACACTTGATGCCAGTAAGCATCCTAAAGGCACAGAGACCATATCTTGTGTGAGGCATGTATGGGTAGAGATATACGCCAACCAAAAGGCCAGGGATACCTAAAAATACAGCTACATCACCCCTAGAGATCCGCATCAAGCGCCTCACTCTCTTATATCACCAACCCACTCTTCCGTGCGGCGTAGTCGCCTATATATGGTATCCTCCACCTCTCACCTTGATACGCCTTTATTATGCAGATTATCCAAAGTGAGACCATGACAATAAACTCTATCGTGGCAAGCAGTCCTTTAAATATCCAACTTATCCAACTGATGAAACTTGGTAGTATGCCAAAGAATGCGCCAAGGAACCAGGTCAGAAACATAACCAATATGCACGCAAATCCAAAGATAGTAGCCTGCCAGGCATGAAACCTCACATCCTCATTATCCTTCTCTATCACAAGTAAGATAATTGAGGTGACAGGTGCACATAGATAACAAAGGAGTGAGGCTATATTGGAATCCAGCCCGGTCCCATGCTGACTAGTACGTTTTGGATCAAGATTGCCGCTCCCGCCACCGTCAAACATATAAACCTCCTTTCTGACTACTCATATAAACTCTCTATCAAACCCTTGTAGGTCTCGTATACCTTCCATCTGCGGAGTTTCATTGTGGGTGTCAAATAGCCGTCTTCCTTCCAAAAGTCCCGATCTATTATCTTGAAACGTCTCACTGCCTCGTGCCTTGCAACATACCTATTTTTAGCATCTATCTCGGATTTTATCAACTCGTATATACGCCCGTCATTTATAAGGTCTGATGTCTTTTCAAATCTAATCCCGTTCTTAATAGCAAAATCAGTTACCCTACCCATATCAAGTAAGATGAGTGCCGACAGATAAGGCTTCCCATCGCCAACAACGATCGCATCCTTTATATACTCGCTTGACCTAAGCACCTCTTCAACCTTTAAGGGAGATATATTTCTACCCGTAGATGTTACAACTAGTTCCTTTTTTCTCCCTACAATCATCAAAAACCCATCCCTAGACAACTCCCCTATATCGCCTGTCCTAAACCAGCCATCCTCCAAACCATCACGCAAGGCGCACGGAGGTTTATAACCTATAAATAACTGCGGTCCCCTCACCATCACCTCACCATCCTCTGCAAGCTTGATCTCGGCCCCGCAAATGGGCTTCCCCACTGAGCCAAACTTGATCGCCCCTGGCCTATTTATTGTCACAGCAGACATCGTCTCGGTAAGACCGTATCCTTCAAAAACCGGGAGGCCAGCGATATGGAAGAATCTAACCATTTCCTTAGCGAGCGGCGCACCGCCGCAAATAATAAATTTTAACCTCCCTCCAAATAATTTCCTAAGACGGAAGAAGGCGAGGAAGGTTGTCAGATAGCGCAAAGGGGTATCCAAAGGATGAGGCCTTTCTACCCCAAATCTCTCTCGCTCTAGCACCCTAGCCCCCACTCTTTCCGCCTTCTCAATTATCCATCTCGAGAAGCGGTTTGACACCTTTATCTTCTCCTTCCAACCATCGTATACCTTCTCCAATACGCGCGGCACAACCACGGTAAAATGCGGCATTATCTCTCTCATCTCCTCCAATATAACCTTTGGAGAACTTGCGTACGCCATCTCGCAACCATACGACATATGATAAAAATGTATGATGCGCCCCATTACATGGGAGAGCGGAAGGAATGCATAACCAACGTCTCCATGACCAACGCCGAACGCCTCCCTTAACCCATCCACCTCGCTAGATATAGAAAGATGGGTAATTAGCGCCCCTTTGGGTTCTCCTGTTGTCCCAGAGGTATAGATGCAGGTGGCCACATCATCCAAAGTTATCCCCTCTACAAGACGGAGCCACTCTTGTTCGGATATGTTATCCATCCCCAAACCGGGCAAGGCGGCGGAACGGATCTCGCATGCGCTACCCAACTGAACATCCTTTGCCGTCCCATCTAAGATCCAAGCAAACTCGTGTGAAAAAAAGAGGCACTTCGGAGCAGAGTGCCTTAATATGTACAAGACATCGCTTGGGCCAGATGTAGTGTGTATAGGAACTGTAATCGCACCAACAGAAAGTATCGCAAGGTCAGTGAGGGCCCACTCCGGAGATGGTGGCGCAATAATTCCTACATAATCCCCTTTTTTGATGCCACGCTCTATCAGATCTCTAGAAATCCCTCTTACATATAGAAATGCCTCTTCCCAAGAGATGCTCCTCCATTTCCCATCTCTCTTTGTCTTAAAGCAGGTAGAGTGGGCATACCTTTTGACATTTTGGTAAAATCTAAGGAGTACGGTATCCATGAGGTAAGATATTACGAAAATAAATGCGCCATGTCTAGTTGTTTACAGAGGTGGAGTCGAAGGCGTCTTGTACAAAATCTATCGAGATGCGACCGCCATCTTTGGTAATCCCTACCACAGAAAAGTGGCATGCGCGCTCCAGCCGCCTCTCACACAAAAAGTGGGCGGCCAATTTGATGAGCCTCGAAATCTTCTGCGGAGTAATAGACTCCAGCGGAGTGCCGTGGATAGGATGCGTCCGGTACTTCACCTCTACAAAATATATTTCGCCGCCGCGCTCTGCAATTATGTCTATTTCACCCAGTCTGCACCTGTAATTCCTCTCTAGTATCTTGTAGCCGTTCCTCTTGAGGAATCCTGCTGCAATCTCCTCACCCTCTCTCCCCTTGTCCTCATCTCGCATAATACCTAGATACAACAATGCCCCAGGTCATTCAAATAATTTTTGGCGAAGTAGGACGGCTTGACACCCCAGATGACAAGGTCTATAATTTTTTGCAGGTTGCTAAAAATGCGGGGGAAAAATGGGGCGGGAGAGAAGGTCGGGTCTTATAAGGGAATTCTACGCCATCTTATATATAGCTGCCGGTGTACTATCCTTTATATCACTTATATCATATAATCCAAACGATCCTGCCCTTAATGCCGTATCAAATGTAGGCAAGGTCTCAAACCTAGGTGGAATTGTCGGCGCATACACATCAGACCTCTTATTTAATATATTTGGCATAAGCGCCTACCTGTTTTCTGTCGCGCTCGTGCTAATCGGCATCATGGAGTTTACAAATCGCGGACCCAAGATAGATTGGAGGAGTGTTGTATCATACACCCTGCTCATCATGTCACTTGCCACCCTCATACACCTAAAATACGAGATCATAAATATCTCCAATTATTCCATAAGTGGCGGTGGTCTGCTTGGAGGCATCTTGGGAGTGGCGCTCGAGAGATACCTAAACAAGTCCGGCGCATATGTTATAGCCTCCTCAATGTTCGTAATCTCCTTCATAAGTGCTACAAAGATACCTCCGAGGTCTATCCTGCAAGCGATAAGACTCACAGTGACATATATCCTGCGGGCACTGCTTGGCGGCGCGAGGCTTGTCTATAGATGCAAAAAATTCATCATTCTATCCATATGGCGGCTTGTGCTAAAAATAGGCCGCAAATCATATGCCCTCTTAAAATACTTGACGCTCCGCGCATCCAATACGCTGAAAAAGAGAGAGGTGAGGATAGATGTAGATTCAATACCAAGACGTCCGCAAAGGCCCAGTACAGTAGAAGCGGTCCTGGCCTCGCAGAAGCCGGCAAAACTCCCGCCACAGGAGGCGGTAAATCAGAAACCATTAGATGAGGTTTCGCCTCGGATATATGAAAGGATAGATACAAAGAGAAAGGCCACCAAATCGCAATTGGAACTTATAAGGGCAAATAGGGACTATAAGTTCCCACCTATATCACTCCTAAATTCGGGCGTGGAGACAAATGCGCATGTTGACGAGGAAGAACTCAAGAAAAACGCCGTCCTCCTCCAAAACAAACTGAAAGACTACGACGTAGAGGGGAGGGTGACAGAGATACACCCTGGACCTGTCATCACCATGTTTGAATTCGAACCTGCGGCAGGTGTGAAGATAAACAAGATTGTCGGCCTTGCAGACGACCTTGCGGTTGCAATGGGCGGAAAGAGTATAAGGATAGTGCCGCACCTCCCTGGAAAGGCGGCAATAGGGATAGAGATCCCCAATAATGTAAGGGAGGTGGTTTGGCTCAAAGATATCATCTCTGATCCAAAATTTTCCAAATCCCCATCCAAGCTCACTATAGCCCTTGGAAAAAGCACACAGGGACTCCCTGTGGTAAGCGACCTTGAAAAGATGCCTCACCTCCTGATCGCTGGCGCTACCGGTTCTGGGAAGAGTGTGGCAATCAACGCGATGATATGCTCAATACTCTACAAGGCGCTCCCAGAAGAGGTAAAGCTGATACTCATAGATCCAAAGACGCTTGAACTACCCGTTTACAACGGAATACCGCACCTGCTTCTGCCGGTTGTAACTGGCCCAAAAGATGCGTCGCTTGCGCTGGCATGGGCAATACGTGAAATGGAGAGGAGATACAAACTCCTCGCAGATGTAAACGCCAAGAATATTTCTACATATAACCAAAAGGTAGAGGATGGTCTCGTAGAACTTGTATCGGATGAAGAGGCAGAAAGGATGAGAGAGGCTGATAGAGAAAACATAGCACATACGGGGAAGCTCCCCTATATAGTCATCATCATAGATGAGCTCGCAGACCTTATGATGACTTCATCCAAAGACATCGAAGAAAACATCACAAGGCTGGCGCAGATGGCAAGGGCAGCTGGGATACACTTAATAGTCGCTACCCAACGGCCATCTGTAGATGTCATAACAGGCCTTATAAAGGCAAACTTCCCGACGAGGATTGCATTTAAGGTGAGCTCCAAACACGACTCTAGGACTATACTGGACGGAGTGGGTGCTGAACACCTGCTAGGTGCAGGCGATATGTTATTCATGCCGCCAAATTCTTCAAAGCTAACAAGGATACACGGAGCATATATAACAGAGGAGGAGATAGAAAAGATTGTAGCCCATGTAAAGGAGCAGGGGGCTCCAAATTATGACGAATCTATATTAAATCCGCGCGAGGGGATCCTCCCGTCCGCAGCGGATGGCGAATATGATGAACTATACGACGCCGCAGTAAAGATAGTTGCAGAGACAAGACAGGCGTCTATATCCATGATTCAAAGGAGGCTTAGGATAGGATACAATAGGGCTGCTCGCCTGATAGAAAAGATGGAGGCAGAGGGGATCGTCGGACCATCCGATGGAAGCAAGCCGCGGGAGGTCTTTATCTCAAATCAGGGTGAAGGTTGATCTTAAAAACCAAAATCACATCAGGCAATCAGGATCATAAGGTGCACCAAAGAAAACTTACATTATAAAATAGTATTTGACTATCTCATATTCATCTGACAGAATGCTCTTTGAATTAAGAGATTATCCTGCTTGTTCCCTCGAGCAGGCTTGTCTCTGGTTTTTTGTAGAGGGAGGTGCAAAGGGTCCGGCACTGGCATCTTAAAGGACCCGGAAGGAGTTTTTTGTGGCTAGAGGTACAGTAAAGTGGTTCGACGAGAAGAAGGGGTATGGCTTCATCACCCCGAAGGATGGTGGAAAGGATCTATTTGTCCACTATTCAAACATCACGGGCGATGGTTTCAAGACCCTCGAGGAAGGACAAGAGGTAGAGTATGAGGCAAGAGAGGGCAAAAAGGGACCGGAGGCTGCAAACGTCCGTCCGTGCTAACATAAAATAGTCGATCACAAAAAGCCCTTCTGAAAAGGAAGGGCTTTTTTATTGCCTAAATTTCCCCTCCACCCTGCCACATCAGGTTGGCACACCGCACTAAAGATTAGTGCAGCGCGTATTGTGTTCTAGATCATGCATACGTACAATAGCCGCATGAAGATAAAAAACTATATAGAGGCAATGGCGATCATCCCAGCATTATTTCTGGCAGCCATGACAGGCTATGGGGAAGATCTCCAAACTAAACCTATAACAAGCATCGATGTACAGCAAGACCTCCTTATGGATGGCGCTGCTGCATCGTTAGATGGCGCCGCTACATCGGCTACATCAAACGATGCGGAACTAGATATAGAGATCATAGCAATGTTTCCAGAGATACAGAGCATCCCATCGATTCAATTCGAGGGGAAGAGGAAGATTACATATTCCCAAAATGGAGGAAGCATATTGGTGGACTGTGGAACAATAAAACCGATCTACTCATCCATAGAGGGCGTCCCTGATGCCTTCAAGCCGCTCACCATCGGCATAGGATGTAAGGAAAAGGTAGAGGTAGAAGTGGGATCTGGAGACCTAAAGGTCTCTCCCGTAGATATTGAGGTATCCATCTACAGGAAGCCTAAGGGTGAGATATCGCCATCTACCAAACCAGACCTCGAACTCACATTAAAACACACAAATCTCCAAGTGAAGGACTTTGATCCAGAAAAGGGACATGTTGTATTGGAATGGAGCGCCCACCTCCCGCGTTCAGGAAATTCGATATTCGACCAATACCTTGCAGGCAAAGAGATATTAGCAACTACGACAGTAGATAAGATCTAGCAAATCTTTACAGATTCAGGTCATCTATGTCGGGGATGTTGTCCTCTTGAGGGCCTTCTTTCTTCTCCTGCGGGCGGATATCTGCGGGCGCAGGGCGGCTAAATCCATACTCATACAATGGGAGGTCGCTACTATTCCCCTTGACTGTATTGATCTTCCTTCCGCTTTGCATCTCCCACTTGCGTAGGACCTTCTCTAGTATCGGCTGATTCATTGACCAGAGCTCTATATCTTCAGATTCTATCTTTTGAGAACTAAACAACTTATAACCTATTGAGAAGGTTTGAAATCCAGTCTCGTCTGGTCCACCCCAGACGATAAACGAGCAAGGCTCTTGAATGCGTAGTCTCACAGGATTGTCTGGATCCCAATCCGTCCTCAAAAAACCTACTATGGAGAGGTCCAACTTCAACACCCAGATCCGCTCGTTCAAATTCTTCATTATAAGCATGAGTTCGTCTAGGAATGTCATCTGGTCGAGGTTCTCGCGATTTATCTGGCGCCTCGCATTGTAGGTAATGATCTTCAACCTATCCGGCATCACCACACCGAAGAATGACCTCAGGAAGTTAAATACCTGCTCAAAGAACCATATATTATTCTCCTCAACCGACATCTTGGTAAAGTCTAAGGAGGCATCGAATCCCCACGACCCTACTATCTCCTTTCTCACAAGGGCGTGGTCTAGATAGTCATCGAGACTGGTAAATACATCTACATTTTCCGATTCGCTACCCATCTATCCCATATATACACGACATAGCGCAGATTGTCCACCGCTTTTGAGATATATAAATCAGCGGGTTGGCATGATTGACAGTCATGACAGGAATCTGATATCATTGGTGTTGGTTATTGGGGCTTCGATTGACGTTCAAAAAATATCTCATGAAAAGGGAGAGAAGGATTTATGGGCGGGCAGATCTTAGACAAGGTCAAAATGGGGATCTTGTTTGTCCTGATATTATCTCTAGTGTTTGGCGCAGTCTCGTGTGGTGGGATTAGTATTGTTGGCGGAGGTGGTGGCGGCGGAGGCAGTGGAGGCGGCGGTGGCGGCGGCGGCGGAGGTGGTGGTGGTG
>Ga0123519_10010966_pt1 | contig 13432 bp, 6 predicted proteins | sample YelNatPaOPRAMG02_FD_87396 | JGI IMG/M metagenome (GOLD analysis project Ga0123519, IMG submission 87396) | Hot spring microbial communities from Yellowstone National Park - Yellowstone National Park OP-RAMG-02 (version 2) | ecosystem: Environmental > Aquatic > Thermal springs > Hot (42-90C) ...
GCCAGACGATCACGGCGACCCAGGTCGTCAACACCATTGAAGGCTGCACGCCGACATGGGGACCGGTCGTCGGCTCCGGCGCCAACGGCGGCATATACCTGACGCTGGGCATCAAGGAAAACTCGGCCCTCAACCCCGGTCCGCAGACCATCGGCGCGGACGGCACGACGGGCGGTCAGGCATGGGAGTGGATCGGCTCGACGACGAGGATCGGTACCGCACCGGTCGGCAAGCTGATCACACCGAGCCCGGAGTGGCAAACCGTGACGTTTGACCCCGCCACCGACCCGATCATGCCGACCTCGCTCGGGGCCGGCAACGGCACGCTCGATGGACAGTACGGTATCATTGAGCACCTGGGCATCACGACGGCGGGCACGGATACCGGCCCGTATACGCTGTACATCGACAACGTCGAGAACAGCGGCGTGACGTTCGGCACATTCGAAGATCCGCCTTATCTGGCGGGCACAAACTCTGTGATGTTCCGCCAGCCCAGCTTCTCGGGCACCACGAGCGGTAACATCTGGACGACCGCCGGCGCGCCGAACTATTCCCGGGTGGACGGGACCCACGGCGACGCCAGCGCGCAGTCCATCGTGGTCGGCTTCCAGTTCCTGGACAACGACCCGAGCCGATGGATCCGTCTGACGACGGCCAGCGCATCGGGCGGCCTGCCGAACCCGATCATCGATCTGACCAAGCCGACGACGTTCCGCGTCCTCCTGGCGCCGGCCTGCAAGGCGCCGACGGTGGGCGGTCCGCTCGCTGCCGGTCAGACGACGGTCAGCGTGATCAATGTGGACGCGACTGCGAGCACGGTAACCGTGTATGCCAACGGTTCGCCGATCGGCAGCGCGGCCGGCAACGGGACGACCACGGTGGATGTACCCGTGACCGCGCTCGTGGCGGGCCAGTCCATCACCGCGACGCAGACGCTCGGCGGGACGGAGAACTGCCCGTCGGCGGCGGCCGTGGTCGGCACGGGCGAGAACGCGGCCGTGCTCCTGACGCTCGGTATCCGCGAGAACACGGCCCTGACCGGGCCCGTGGGCGCGGACGGCGGCACGACCGGCCCGATCGAATGGATTGGCGCCGCGACGAAGATCGGCGGCGCCCCGCAGGGCAAGCTCGTCAGCGTGGACTCTGCGTGGCACACGGTGACCTTCACCCCGGGCGTCGACCCGGTGATGAGCTTCAACGGCGGGAACAACGTGCTCGAAGGGACGTACGGCGTCCTGGAGCACGTGGCGATCTCGTCCACCGGGACGAACACCGGGCCGTACAAGATCTACATCGACAACGTCTCGAGCGAAGGGACGACGTTCGCCACGTTCGAGTCGTACAACGCCGGCGAGCAGGTCATGTTCCAGGAGCCCTCGTTCTCCAGCACGACGCTGGGGAACCTGCTGAACCTGCCGAACATCTCCGCCGTGGACGACACGACGGGCGATGCGAGCGCCAAGTCGGCCCGGATCGAGTGGCAGTTTGTCGACCTGGCGACCACCCGGTGGCTCCGCCTGACGACATCCAGCCCGGGTCTCGTCGGTCTGAGCAATCCGCAGGTCAACCTCACGCAGCCCATTACGCTGCGGGTGAAGCTGGCGCCGGCGTGCTCGCCGCCGACGGTCGCGTCGATCACGCCCGACTCGGGCGTTCAGGGCACCGGCAACCGCACGGTGAACCCGGGCGGCGCGCCGATGTACTTCGTCAACCCGTCGCCGGTTCATGTGGTGATCACGGGGGCCGGCTTTGACGTGACCCCGGGCGCCACAACGGTCAAGCTGGTCCAGGCGGGCCATGACGACCTGGTCGCGGCGAACGTCGTCGTGACGGACGCCAACACGATTCAGGCCGACATCAACCTGGGCGGTCCGAACGAGTTCCCGCCCGGGTACTTCGACGGCGTCTGGGATGTCGTGGTGACCACGTGCGCAGACAGCGCCGTGCCGTCGCCGGCCCAGTTCACGGTCAACATGTGCTTCTCGCCGCCGCAGGATGCCGACGGCGATGGCGACGTGGACCTGTCGGACTTCGGCGCCTTCCAAGGCTGTTTCAACGGCCCGAACCGGCCATACAAGCCGGCACCGGTCGATCAGCGGAAGTGCGCGTGCATGGACGTCGGGGACAACCCGATCGTGAACGACGTCGACCTGTCCGACTTCAACAAGTTCCAGGGCTGTTTCAACGGCCCGAACCGGCCGCCGAAGGCGGGCTGCTGACGGGTCGGCACCGACCGGTCCGGTTGACGTAAGGTGATTCCAGGCCGCGCGGCTCACGAAAAGTGGGCCGCGCGGCTTCGCTTTTTTCGCGACATGCCGCCGCCGGCTCGCCGGCAAGGCCCTCGCGGCGATGCCCGCGGCCGCACGTGCCTTGCCCCGTCCGCTGCGCGCGGGATACACTGCGCAAATGCGTCCCCTGCAACGAGAGAAGCGCAGCGCCCGCAACCCGGCCCGGCCGCAGGCGAACGTCCGCGGAGGCGGCTCATCGCCCCGCGAGGTTGCCGTCCTGACGGTTCTCGTAATCGGCGCGGCCGCCGTCGCGGCGGCGGCGCACTGGCCGGTGCTCTCGGCCGAGGCGATCTCGTTTGATGACACCCAGTACCTCTTCTGGAACCCGAATCTGCAGCAACCGAGCCTGGCCTCGGCCGGGCGCGTGATCACCGAGGTCGTAGACTCATCCACCGTGGAAGGCTACTACGAACCGCTTACGCTTCTTTCCCTGATGCTTGACGTGGCGGCGGGCGGGCGCCCGGACAACCTCGCGCCCTTCCATCGCACGAGCCTGGCCCTGCACGTGCTCAACACCGCCCTGCTCGTCGTACTGCTCTACATGCTCTTCGGCTCGCCGTGGCCGGCAGCGATGGTCGGTCTGCTCTTCGGCACCCATCCGTTAACCGTCGAGCCGGTCGCGTGGGTATGGGAACGCAAGACCCTGCTTGCCGCGTTCTTTGCGCTGCTGTGCCTCGCACTGTATGTGCGATACGTCCGTCGCGGGGGCCGGGCGCCCTACCTCCTGTGCCTGACCGCGTACCTTCTGGCCGTGTTGTCCAAGCCCACCAGTACGCCCCTGCCCGTGCTGATGCTGGTACTGGACTTCTGGCCGCTGCGCCGCTTGAACGGGCGGGCTGTCTGGGAGAAGGCGCTTTTCTTCCTGGTCGCCGCCCTCTCGGCCGTGGTCACGATCGTCTCGACCAGCCGGACGGCTTCCATCACACCGCCCGGCGGACAGACGCTGGCGCAACTGCCGCTGCGGACCTGTTACCTGCTCATGTTCTACCTGGGCAAGATGCTCTGGCCGGTGCGACTCTCGTCGGTGTATCTGCTGCCGGAACCGATGTCGTTGGGTCGGCCGATTGTGCTGGCGGCGGTGCTCGGCACGGGCGCACTGGCGGCCGTGTGTGTGCTTTCGCTGCGGCGGACGCGGGCGCCGGCCGCCGGTGGTCTCTTCTTCCTGCTGGCCATCTCGCCCACGCTCGGGCTGATCGGGTACAGTTGGGTGGCCGCATCGGACAAGTACGTTTACCTGCCCGCGGTCGGACTGCTGATTGCGCTGACGGGATTGCTCCTGCGGATCCAGGAGGGCGCTGCAAGGCCCGGGGCAAGGCGTTTGCCCGCCGTCGCCGCAGCCGCGGGCGTCCTGTTGTTGGCCGGGCTCGAAATCGCCGCGACCCGGTCCTACCTCGCCTGCTGGCAGGACACCGAAACACTCTATCAGCGGATGGTGAGCTTCACGCCGCAGGTGGCATCGCTGCACTGCGACCTGGGCGGCGCCCTGGCGAGAAAGGGACGCAACCGGGAGGCGATTGCGGAGTACCAGCAAGCGATCCAGCTCGACCCGGCCCTGGAGATGGCGCATTACAACCTGGCCATCGCGCTCGCCGAACAGGGCCAGACGGACGAGGCGATTTCCGAATACCGGGAGGCGGTTCGACTCGATCCGCAGTTTCAGAAGGCGCACTACAACCTGGCCATTGCGCTCGCCGGGCAGGGCAGAGACGAGGAGGCGATCGAGCACTTCGCCGCTTCGCTCGAACTGCGCCCGGACGACGCAGACGCCCTCAACAACCTGGCCCTTGTGCTGGCAAGACGCGGCAGGACGGACGAAGCCGTCGGGCATCTGCGCGAGGCGGTGCGGGTGCAACCCGACGACGCAGAGCTCCGCTACAATCTGGGCAACCTTCTCGCGGAGCAGGGCAGGCTCGATGAGGCCGTCGGCTGCTATGCCGAAGCACTGCGGCTCGATCCGCGTTCGCCGCGCATTCACACGAATCTCGGCAACGCCCTGTTCCGGCAAAACAAAGCTGACGACGCCATCCGCCACTATACCGAGGCCCTCGCCGCCGATCCGGCCTTTCTTGCCGCGCGGGTCAATCTCGGCAACGTCCTCCGCGCTCAGGGCAGAATCGGGGAGGCCATTGCTGCCTATCGCGAGGCGGCGAGGACTCACCCCGAAGATGCCGCCGCGCCCTTCCTGCTCGGCGTGACGCTGCAGGAGCAGGGCAGGCTCGACGAGGCCGTGGAACAATATCGCAGGGTTCTGCAGCTCCAGCCGGGACATGCGGCGGCGCGGCAGCGGCTCGCGGCGGCGACGGCCGCGCGGTCGTCAACAACGCGGCCGTAGCGGCCTCAAGGGAACGGCGAATCCGTCTCCAAACCCACGATGTGCCGCTCGCCGCAGTTGCGCGCCCGTTTCTCGGCCGCAGCCCGGGCATATCGTTATGAAGGCCATGTAGAGTCCGGGGCCGCGATTGGCGATCGGTCGACCAAGCCCGGCGAGACAGGCGAGCGTCGAGCGCCTCCTTTTCGCTGCGCTCGATCCGGACCTGGCGAACCGGCAGCGAAAGCCTTCGCTTTGTTCCCGCTGACCCCCGGGCAACCGCAGGAAAGGACGGCGGGCGGTTGCAGAATCCGACGGCTTGCTATAAAGAGAAAGGGCGCGAGCGGCCGGAGTCGCGCTCGTCTCGTTGCCAACGAATCCGGGTATTGTCGAGGAATCTGCATGTCCCTGCTGGTGACCGGCACGATCGGGATCGATACCCTCACCACGCCGTTTGGGCAGGCCGACGACGTGCTGGGCGGCTCGGCCGTCCACTTCTCGTTCGCCGCGAGCCTGTTCTCGCCCGTGCGCCTCGTCGGCGTGGTCGGCAGCGACTTCCCGGAGAAGTTCCGCCGGATGCTCGCGGAGCGCGACATCGACCTGGCCGGCCTCGAAATCCGCGCCGCCGGCAAGACGTTCCGCTGGTCCGGCCGCTACGTCGGCGACATGCACGACGCCGAGACCACGCAGATCGCGCTGAACGTCATCGCCGAGGCCCCGCCGAAAATCCCGCCGGTCTTCCGCGACACGCCGTGCGTCTTCCTCGCCGCGACGGATCCCGATCTGCAGCAGGATTTCATCCGCCAGTGCACCGGGGCGAAGCTGATCGTGGCGGACACGCGCGATCTGTGGATCCACACGCGGCGCGATTCGCTCGCCGCCCTGCTGGCGAAGGTCCACGGCGCGATCATGAACGACGGCGAGGCACGGCTGCTGACCGGCGAGACGAACCTGATCCTTGCCGGACGCAAGGTGCTCTCGTGCGGCCCGCGGTTCGTCGTGATCAAGAAGGGCGAGCACGGGGCGATGCTCGTGACGGCCGAGCGCGTCTTCGTCCTGCCTGCGTATCCTACGACGGAGGTCCGCGACCCCACGGGCGCCGGCGACAGCTTTGCCGGCGGGATGATGGGATACCTGGCCGCCAGAGGATCGCACGAGTTCCCTGAGCTGAAGCGCGCGCTGGTGCGCGGAACGATCACCGCATCCTATACAATCGAGGACTTCGGCGTGAACCGGATTCGGTCGATCTCCACCGCCGATATCGACACCCGGCTGCGGGAATACGCCGAAGCGATGCGGTTCGACTGACCGCGCCGCGCCCCTCCGCCGCCGACACGAGAACACGCGGAGGCCGATCATGCACCTCAACGGAATCCCCGCCCTCCTCGGGATCGTCGCATCAGGCTTGTCCCTTGGCCCGCTGGCCTCCTGCCATACGCAGCCGTCGCCGGAACCGGCGAGGCCGACTTCCCTGCCGGCCGGCCCCGCGCCGGCCGCGTCCACGTCCGCACCGGCCGTGGCAACGCAGTGGACGCGCCCGCGATTCAGCGAACGCCGGACGGAGCGCCTTCGGATGGTCCGCGAACAGATCGCCACCTCGCCCGATGGCCGGCCGCCCGTACGGGACGAACGTGTGCTCGAGGCGATGCGGCAGGTTCCCCGCCACCTGTTCGTGCGAGAGGCCGACCTGCCGCGTGCGTACGGCGATTTTCCCCTGCCGATCGACTGCGACCAGACCATATCGCAGCCGTATATCGTCGCCCTGATGACCGAGGCGCTGCGCCTGCCGCCGGGCGGCAAGGTACTCGAGATCGGCACCGCGACGGGTTATCAGGCCGCCGTGCTGTCGGAACTCACCCCCCATGTTTACACGATTGAGCTGCTCAAGCCCCTGGCCGACGCCGCCGCCGAGCGGCTCCGGCGTCTCGGGTACGGCACGGTCCAGGTGCGTTGCGGCGACGGCTACTTCGGCTGGCCGGAGGCGGCCCCCTTCGACGGCATCCTCGTCACGTGCGCCGCCGGACATGTCCCGCCGGCGCTGTGGGACCAGCTCCGGCCCGGCGGCCGCATGGTGATTCCCCTCGGCGAATCCGGATTCGTCCAGCAGTTGACGGTCCTCACAAAGCTTCCCGACGGCAGCCGCCGAACCGAGATCCTCACGCCCTGCGCCTTCGTGCCGATGACCGGCCGGATCCAACGGAAGTAGCATCGCGGCTATGTTCCCGCGTCGATGCCGGGTAAGATCCCGGCCCGGGAGAGAGCAACGAGGATCATTACATGACCAGGTACGTGTGCTGTCTGTGCGTGTGCGTGATGGGTGCGACGTTTGCGGCGGCGACGGCAGCTCCCGAGCCGATCGACGCGACGTGGAAGATGGTGCGTCGCGGGGAGCACGAGCAGAACCCGCCGCGCGACATCCCCGGCGACGCGAAGGACATCCAGCTCAAGCACAAGTGGCGATCCGGCAACGACTTTTACTGGGTAATGGCGGACCTGACGATCCCCGCCGCGATCGACGGCACGAGCACGAAGGGCCGGCCGATCGGCGTGCAGTTCAACTGCGCCGCCGGCGGCGACATCTACATCGACGGCGCCCTGCAGTGCCGTTACGACAACGACCATCCGGCGCTGGTGCTGATCGCCGAGTCCGCCGAGCCCGGGCGCAGGCTTCGCTTTGCGGCGCAGGCGTACGGCAACCTCGGCGGCGAGGGTGACAGCGAGTTCAACGAGGCGGCGTGGGTCATCCTCGACGCGAAGCGCGCGCGCGACCCCGTGCGAATCCGGGTCTCGCCCGATCGCAAACTTGCCGCGATGCCGCCGGGGCTGATCGGCCTGAGCCAGGGCGGCGGAATGTGCGACTACGAGGACGCGACGGCGGCCAAACTGAAGGAGGGCGGCTTCCGGTGGTTTCGCATGGACAACGTGCTCACGAACGCCGTCAAGAAGTCCGACGGCGGCGGGTACACGTACGATTTCGCCGACCTCGAGCGGCGGGTCCGCTTCATTCAGAAGATGGACGCGGAGCCGATCCTCTGTGCCTCGTACATGCCGCAGGCGTTCGACGCGGTCGCCGACCCGGATCGGCACAGCGCACCGAAGGACTACGCACTCTGGGAAGAGCTGTGCTACCGTGCCGCAGCGCACCTTCGCGACCGCGGCATGCGGGTGAAGTGGTGGGAGGTCTGGAACGAGACGAACGCCGGCTGGCTCAAGCCGGGGCCCGCCGACACGGGCGGCCCGGAGTTTGCCCGGCTCTACGAGGCCGCGCTGGGCAAACCCGCGGAGAACCGCGACGACGTGCGCCTGCTCGAGGCCTACCTCAAGCTCTACGCCGCGACGGCCCGAGGCGTCCTCCGCGCCGACGGCCTCGCGAAGATCGGCGGGCCGTGCCTGGCCAGCGGCCCCTTCGAACGCTCGCCCGACCGCAACTACGCCGTCCGCGGCAAGCTCTTCGCGCGGGCCCTCATGCTATACTGCCGGGAGCAGAACCTCCCGCTCGATTTCATCAGTTGGCATGAATACTTCCAGCCCGCCGAGGTCTTCGTCGAGGAGGCCCGCACCTTCCGCCGCTACCTCGATGAGTTTCCCGCCCTTCGCGGGCATGTGCAGTCGTTCATGCTCACGGAGTGGAGCTTCTCCTGGTGGCCCGACCGGCCGCAGGATCATGAGATGGCGGCCGCCTGGTGCGCCGACGGCATGATCCGCGCGATCCTGCCCGAGTGCATCGATCGCCCCTGCTTCTTCTACGCCAAGGACAACGACGCCAACCTCCGCGGCAGTTGGGGCCTGCTGATCAAGGACAACGTCCCCAAGCCCGTCTACAACATGTGCCGGATGTTCAACCGCATGACCGGCAACCAGGTGGCCGTCACGGGCGCCGACGATGAGGTCTCCGCGGTCGCCTCGTGGGACCCCGGCCGCCGGCGGCTGTGCGTGATCGTCGCGAACTTCAAATACCGCTACAACCTGCGGCGGAACGTCCGCGTGGAGCTCGCGTCGCTGCCGCCGGCGCTTCGCGGAGGCGTCTGGACCCGGACGCTCATCGACCCGACGCACAGCAACGTCTGGTACGATCGCTCGCGGGCCGAGCTGGAAACCGTCGCCAGGGGCGACATGACGCACACGCCGCTCTCGTTCGACATGACGCTCCTGCCGAACTCGGTCACCATGATCGAAATCACCGAGCCGAAACGCTGACTACAGCCGAAGCCCGTGGCCGTAGTACGCCTGCGGGTTTTCGAGCCGGTCTCTCACCTGCGCCACCGCCCGCTCGACGATGCGCGCAACGGCCTTCTCGCCGAACTCCGCCGACGCCTCCTGCACCGGCTCGTTCGACAGCACCGCCGCGGGCCTGACTGACCGATCCTGCGGCAGCTCGCTCATGTCCACCCGCTCCGGGCACAACGCCAGCAGCAGGCTCGTCTCCCAGTATCCGGCGTGGTCTCCGGCCGCCGGATAGACGTCCTGTACGAGTTCGTGGCCGGTGAACGCCCACGCGATCGCCCGCGCCCGGCGATTCCCGAATCGCGCCTGGTGATACAGACTGCACGCCGCCCGCGCATGGTCGATCAGCGGATAGTGCCCCGCCACCACCACGAGCACGCGGAAGCCGAGGCTCTGAAGCTCGAAGAGGCAGTGCAGCAGAAGCCGCTGGTAGTTCTCCACCTGCTCCACAGGGGTAAACCGCATGTAACCGGGGGCGAAGTTCTCCGGCGGCAGCCCCATCGCCGCCGCGATCTGTTCGCGTTCGGCCGAGTTCGCCTCCATGAGCCCCTCCTCGCGGGGCTCGCCGTAGTACAGCGGCGGAAACACCAGCCCCCCGCCCGCCCGGGCGCAGCGGATCGCCAGGGCCTGAGAGACCAGCGTGTCCGCGCCCACTGGATTGTGCAGCCCGTGCCACTCGATCGTCCCAATCGGCAGGTATGCCACCGGGCACGCCTCTCTCGCCTCGACGATCTGTCGGGGCCGCAGCCGCTCGTATCGAACCTCACCGGCCATGCTCACCTTTCCTTTTTCGCCGGAAGCCCGCACAATTGCCGGGCATGGACCCGAAAACAAAGCTCGCAATCTTAGCGGCGGCGGCGATTCTGACAACCGCCACGGCGGCGCACGCGCAGGCGACGCGCCCGGCCGTGCTGAAGGCGTGGACGTTCGATAGGCCCGGCGACCTGCAGGGGTGGTCGGCCGGCGGGGACCTTCGCGACCTCCAGGCACGGAGCGACGGGCTCCACTTTGAAACAACGGGCACGGACCCGATCCTCGTCGGCCCCCTGTTCGATGCCGTCGCGGCGACGAACAACCAGGTCGTGGTGGTGGAGATCGAGTGCGACCGGCCGGTCACCGGCGAGCTCTACTACACGAACAAGTCCGAAGGCCGGTACGGCGGCTTCGAGCCTGAGTGGATGACCAGCGCGTTCCTGCCGACGGCGGGCACGCCGGGCCGCGTGCAGTCGATCGTGATCTGGCCGTTCTGGCAAAAGCTCGGCAGGATCATCCGGCTCCGCTTCGACCCGCCGACGGGCGCGAAGTGCCGCCTGGTATCCATCCGCATCGAGGACGACTCGGGACAGGCGTCGGACAATTGCGAATGGGATTTCGCGAAGGGCGGCCTCGGCACGTGGCGGCCGATGTTCGGCCTCGCGCCGATCGAAACGACGGCGAACGACGGCATCCGGCTGCGAACCGTCGAAGGCTTGCAGGGCGTGCTGCTGACCCCGGTTCGGCCCTTCGACGCCGCCACCCGCCCGATGCTCCGAATTAGCGCCCGGGGCGCTCGCGACGTTGCGTTCTACTGGGTGACGCAGCAAGGCAAGGGGGTGCTCGGTACGCAGATTGCGATGCCGCCTGAGAACCCGCGCCTCGACGCATCCATGCCGCTCACGGCGACGCAAGACCTTCGAACGCAACCCGCGTGGACGGGAACCGTAACGCACATCGGAATCGGCCCCGCGGCAGACGCGATCTCGGTGCAACATCTTGCCCTGAGCGCGCCCGCACCGCGAGAACCGTTCATCGTCCGCCATTTCGGCTTTGACCGGACGATCATCCGCGCCGGAGCGGACGCGGTCGTGCGGCTGACCGTGGAGAACGCGTCCGGTGCGCCGACCGAAGCGTGCGACGTACGGCTCACCATTGCTGCCGACACGCCGACCGCCAACCCGCCCGACGCCGGCGGGGAGGCAAAGATCCTGGCGCCGAAGCGGCTCGAACGGACCCTGCCCGGGCAACGGGCGACGGTCGAGTGGACCGTGCGGCCCCGCGCGGCGGGAAGCCACCGCCTCAAGGCCCGCGCCACCGGCGACGCGCAAACGCCCGCCCTCGAAGTGACGGCGGCGGCGTACGTCGCCGAGGCCGTCGCTGCCGCGCCGGCCGACTACGTTCCGATCCCCAGGCCGGCCGCATCGGACTACGACATCGGGGTGTACTACTTCCCCGGCTGGGCGCCGGACCGACCGGACGGGACCAGCAGCCGATGGGAGAAGCAGGCGGCTTTTCCCGAGCGCGACCCGGTGCTCGGCTGGTACCGCGAGGGCGACCCGGAGGTGGCCGACTGGCACATCAAGTGGGCCGTCGAGAACGGCATCCGGTTCTTCATCTACGACTGGTACTGGCGCGACGGGAAGGTCGCGCTGCAGGAGGGCCTGCACGACGGGCTCCTCAAAGCCTGCTATCGCGACAGGCTCAAGTTCTGCATCATGTGGGCCAACCATCCGCCCTTCTCAAACCATACGAAGGAGCAGTTCATCCAGGTCGCCGACTACTGGGTCGAGCACTACCTCCGCCTGCCGAATTACTACTGCATCGACGGCCGGCCGTATGTCAGCTTCTTCCATGTCGGCGAGCTGCAAAAGTGTTTCGGCACGGAGGAGAAGCTCGCAGACGCCCTCGCGGCAATGCGACAACGCGTCCGCAATGCCGGCCTGCCCGGTCTGTACATCGTCATCTGCGGCGACGCGAGCAAGCCCTCGCAGGAGTGGGCGAAGAAGGTCGGCTTCGACGCCGTCACCGCATACAACTACTGGCCCGCCGGAGCGGCCACCGCACAATCACCTTATGAGCCGTTCATCCGTGCCCATGAGGATATCTGGCGTTCCGCCCGCAAGGCCGGCGTCCTCCGCTACATCCCGCTGCTCACGTCGAACTGGGACGCCCGCCCGTGGCACGGTCCATTCACGAACGCCAGGTTCGGCCGCACGACGGCCCGGCTGGAGGCGGGCTTGAAGCGGATGCGGGCGTTCCTCGACGAGACGGGCGAGAAGGTCGGCATCCTCGAAGCATGGAATGAGTGGGGCGAGGGTTCCTACATCGAACCGAACCGCGAATTCGGCTTCGGAGACCTGGAGGCCATCCGGCGAACGTTTGCCCGGCCGGGCGACTGGCCGGTCAACATCGGGCCGCAGGACGTCGGGCTCGGACCGTATGATGTTCGCACCGTCAAAACAGCAAGAGGCGGCCCGGCGATCGTACCGATCACCGACCGCCTCGAGGTCTTTCCCGGCAAGGTAACCGTGAACGGCAAGACCGTCACGACCGCCGCCGCGACGCTCAGCGTGCCGCCGCTCGAGACCCGCCGCTTCACGATCGACGATTACACGCTGACCGCCGGCCCCGTCAATCACTGGATAGGCGGCAACCGGCTCTGGATCGATCCGGTTCGCGACCGGCGAAACCTCCTGCCGGGGTCGTTCGTTCCCGGCAGCCTGCGGATCGAATCGCGCGATGATGCCCGCACGCGGTTCGACGAAGGCAGCGACTATACCGTGGACGTGCGCTGGGGGGCGTTCGCCCTGACGCCCGCCGGGCGGCTCAAGCCGGGCGACCGCGTTCGGGTCCGTTACGAATTCAGCCTGCGACGCGTGGATGCGCTCGTCGTGAACGAGGCGGGCAAGCTGCTCTACCTTCCCGGTGAAGCATCGGCCGACTGCCCCCTGCCGCCGCCAGTCCCTGCGACTGCCGCTCATCTCGCGAACGTCTACCGGCCATTCAACGCCGGATCCGTCCAGCCGTATGAGATCTATCCGATCCTCGCGCAAACGCCGAAGGCACCGCCCGCCTGCACCGGCGCCAGGCCCGCCCTCGTCCTGGAGAAACTCCGCAACGGCGAGCCCGTCACGGTCGTCTGCTGGGGCGACAGCGTTACCGCATGCGGGGAGGCCGGCACGCCGGACAAGTGCTATGTGAACCTGCTCGAATCCCGACTCCGCGAGCGTTATCCGAAGGCAACGGTCCGCGTGGTCAATGCCGGCATCGGCGGAACGAGTACGCCGGGCCGGCTGCCGGCATTCCAGAAGGAAGTGCTGGACTTCAAGCCCGACCTGGTGACCCTCGAATTCGTGAACGACATGGGTCTGCCCGACGATGTCCTGAAGGCCAATTACGAACAGATCCTCCGTCGTGTGACCCAGGCCGGTGCGGACTTGATTCTCATCACGCCGCACTTCACCATGCCGGAATGGATGGAGCTGCCGCACGGGCGCGGCCCGGAAAGGCGGCGCGGTGTGATGTTCCTCCGCCGGTTCGCCGAGGAGCACAGAGTGCCGCTGGCGGATGCGTCGAAACGGTGGGAAGAGCTCGAAGACCTCGGCGTCCCATATGAGACGCTTCTGCGAAACGGGATCAACCACCCGGACGACCGTGGCCACGCGTTCTTTGCAGAGGAGCTGATGCGCGTGCTGGAGTAGGCCCGTAGAATCAGAGGAGGACCTCAAGGTGTCGAGAAGCAGGATCTCTTGTGCCCGAGCGGCCCGCCACGGGATGTACGCGGCATTGTTGGCAACGTTTGCCCTTTCCGGCTGCGCGAAGCCGGACCGCATGCAGTGGTTCCGCGACGACA
>Ga0123519_10010974_pt1 | contig 13424 bp, 9 predicted proteins | sample YelNatPaOPRAMG02_FD_87396 | JGI IMG/M metagenome (GOLD analysis project Ga0123519, IMG submission 87396) | Hot spring microbial communities from Yellowstone National Park - Yellowstone National Park OP-RAMG-02 (version 2) | ecosystem: Environmental > Aquatic > Thermal springs > Hot (42-90C) ...
AGTATCTTAAGACAATAATGCCAGAAGTGGATGATAAGATGGTGTTAATGCCACCAATATTTTTGGACAAGGTGACCGCATATTCCGAAGTAAAAGGTGGATACCATGTGTGTGGACAGTACATGGTTTTAGCCTATCCACCTAACGCGGATTGACACAAGCCAAATCCACTAATATAATTAGATGAATTTGAAAAATTATAACAAAACCGAAAGAGAATTACTTAGTAAAATCAAGCGCGAAATTGACCGCCCGATTAATTTTATGGAGGTGTGCGGTACCCATACTGTAGCAATCTCAAGTTTTGGCATCAGGCAGGCTATGGATAAACGGCTTAAACTTCTCTCTGGTCCGGGTTGCCCGGTCTGCGTCACACCCGAAGAAGATATTGATTTAGCAATCAGTTTGGCTAAACAGAAGGATGTTATTATTGTTACTTTTGGTGATATGATGCGAGTGCCCGGTTCAAACTCTTCGTTAGAAAGAGAACGCGCCAATGGTCGCGATATTAGGGTGGTCTATTCACCGCTGGCTGGTCTAAAACTTGCCCAAGTTGAAAGACAAAAGAAGGTTGTTTTCCTCGGAGTTGGGTTTGAAACAACTGCCCCGACCATCGCTGCCTGTATTATCTTAGCCCGAAAGAATAAAATTGATAATTTTTTTGTTCTGCCTTTGTTCAAAATTATCCCGCCCGCATTAAGAAAAATTTGTCAGGCACCCCAACTTAAGATTGATGGTTTTATCCTTCCCGGTCATGTCTCAACCATTATTGGGTCGAAACCCTATGAATTTTTAGTTAGCGATTTTCATAAACCCTGTGCGATTGCTGGATTTTTGGCTTTGGATATTCTGGAAGGGATTTATTTACTCCTTCGGCAGTTAAAGACTTCACCCAAGGTCGAGATTCAATATCGACGAAGCGTGCGACCAGAGGGAAATATCCAGGCGCAAAAGATAATGGCGGAAGTTTTTCAAGTAACCGATTCGGTCTGGCGGGGGATTGGTCTAATTGAAAAATCTGGGCTTCTTTTTCAGTCCGAATATCAAAATTTTGATGCCCGTCAACACTTTGATTTACCTCCGATTAAGACCAAGACCAATTTGGCTTGTCGGTGTGGCGATGTGCTGTTGGGTTTAATAACCCCTTTTGATTGTAAACTATTCGCTAAGACCTGTAATCCAGAACATCCAGTTGGTCCTTGTATGGTTTCATCCGAAGGTGCCTGTCAAGCCTACTACAAATATGAATATCGGCAATAGCGATTTGAAAGTTACCCTTGCCCATGGATCGGGTGGTAGGAAGATGCACCGATTGATTAAAGAAATGTTCCTTAAATACTTTTCCAATCCAGTTCTTGCCCGATTAGGAGATTCTGCTGAAATAACAAAACCAAAAAACCGAATCGCCTTCACCACAGATGGCTATGTTGTGCAACCAATCTTCTTTCCCGGCGGCGATATTGGTAAACTTGCGGTTTGTGGCACAATCAATGATTTAGCGGTTAGCGGTGCTTCCCCGAAATATCTTGCCGTCTCTTTTATCATCCAAGAGGGCTTTCCCTTTGTCCATTTAGAAAAAATCTGCCAATCAATGGCTAAAACCGCAAAAGAAGCCAAAGTGAAAATTGTTGCTGGTGACACCAAGGTAATTGAGAATAGAGAAGCCCAAACCGGACAGCAAAAGAATGGGGCTGAAATATACATTATAACGACCGGAATCGGGATTTATCCACCCTTTATGAAAGATTATTCCTTAGGAGTAGAAAAGATAAAACCCAATGATTTGGTTTTAATCAACGGCGGAATTGGCGAACACGAAACCGCAATTATCTTGGCACGGGAAGAGTTTGAATTCAAGGCAGAAGTCAAAAGTGATTGTGCGCCCCTCAATCAATTGATTTCCGATTTACTTTTGATTTGTCCGAGGATACGATTTATGCGTGACCCAACCCGAGGTGGTCTTGCCACAACTTTAAACGAAATTGTTGAAAGCACAAATCTTGGTATAATCATTGATGAGCAAGCGATAATAATTAAGCCCGCAGTTAAGGGAATCTGTGAACTATTGGGCTTTGACCCACTATATTTGGCTAATGAAGGTAAGGTTGTTATCATTACTGCCCGCACCGAGGGAGAAAAATTATTGGCAAGAATGCGTAAGGACAAATTGGGTAAGGAGGCGAAAATCATTGGCGAGGTGGTGAAAAAACCTAAGGGCGTCTGGGTAAGAACCAAATTGGGTAGTCTAAGACCCTTGCTGATGTTGGAAGGGCAACAATTTCCGCGAATCTGCTGATGGATTTAAGCCAAGAGAATAATCAATTATTGAACGATTTAAGCCCATTGATGGCAATTGAAACGATAGAGCCCAATTCAATTACTGGTAGAATCTTAGAGCCCTTAGGACAAAATATCACCGCGATTAAGAATTATTTTCTGCAAAAAGGCTACGATGTTTCATTGGAAAAAATTGGCAACAAACATCTTATTCGATTCGGTATCGCCTTAGGCCTAAAGAGCAAAACCCAGTCAAGGCCGGTTATTAATATTATCCTTTTTGTTGCCACTATCTTCACCACGCTTTTGGTCGGTTCGTTTAACAATGGCGGAAACCCATTAGTTAATATTTCTGACCTAATTCTTGGGGTTCCGTTTTCCTTTTCAATAATCCTAATTCTTGGTAGTCATGAATTGGGACATTATCTTTTCGCGCGACGGGAAGGGGTTGATGCCAGTCTGCCTTATTTCTTGCCGGTGCCTCATCCGCTGGTGGGCACAATGGGTGCATTCATTAGAATCAAATCAACAATTCCTAACCGAAACGCCTTAATTAAAGTCGGTTCCGCTGGTCCATTGATTGGTTTCCTGGTTGCCTTACCAGTTACCATCTTAGGTTTACGACTATCCACACTCAAAGCGATTACCGAAACCAAACAGGGGATTGCCTTAGGCTCTTCAATTCTCTTTCATATCCTTTCGAAAATTTTCTTTCGCACCGTTCCTGAAGGTTATGACATAATGCTTCATCCGATTGCCTTTGCCGGTTGGCTTGGTCTCTTTGTTACTGCGCTCAACCTCATACCAGTTGGACAACTTGATGGTGGGCATATTGCCTATGCGGTGCTCGGTCGGGCAAGGAAGATTTTTAATTTTCTCGTTATTGGCTTAATGGTTTTATTGGGTATACGCTGGCCGGGTTGGTATGTTTGGGCAATGATTGCCGTTATATTCGGTCTTAGACATCCCAAACCCCAAGATGATATTACCCCGCTTGGGACAAAAGAAAAAATCTTAGCGTTTATCGCCTTCTTGATTCTCATTTTAACTTTTATTCCAGTTCCAATACCGATAACTAAATAATTTTTCAATCCTGCTATCCTGCTTTATTAATCATAGATGCAACGCGAATCCGCCTTAGGCGGACGAGTGAAACGAGGCAAATGCAGATTTTTTTCTCATTTCTATCTGTGCTTGTCTGGATTAAGGAATGCAGTCAGCAGTAATAAGTAAACCATCCGAAAACTCCTCTCCCTTTGATGAGGGAGGATAAAGGTGGGGGTGGTGAAAGGTATTGATAAATCCGTCATTTACCACCCTCCCTTTTATTCCCTCCCATCAAGGTAGGGAAATATTATGTAGTGATTCTTATGATGGCTAAACTGTTACAGTCAGCGGTTTTTTTAAATGGATAAAGTATCGGGTTTCTTTTTAATCGGTGGGTTGAGGTTATAACCAAAAGTACAAAAGACTGTTGTCCCTTTTGCTCCTAAGAAGAGACCGCCCAAGTCTTTAACCGCAAAGTAACCAGCGAATTTTTTAATTATTATTCCAAGACTATAACCAAAACCAAACCCTTCTTTGCCGCCAAAACTGGCACCGATTTCAATTGGTAACATAAATTGTCGGATACAAAACCCACGAAATTCAACCGTTGCGGTAAACATCGGTGCGCGCTGGGTAATTTCGGATTCGTTGAAACTCTGGCTTAATATAAACCCACTGATAAGAATTGGATTGATTTGATAGCAAGTCCCAACATTAATATAAAAGGGTAGCGGTGTGCGGAATGGTGCGGTTTGGGTAACTTGGGAACTCTTTTGGAAAAAGTCGCCTCTTCTTATCCGCTCAAAGTTGATTGAGTCTAAGGCGAAATTGAGTGTGCCGCACTCCGGATTATTAGTCCAGTTAATTCCTGAGTTTAAATTGATTAAGGCGAGAGTGGCACGAAGATTACAAGAAAAGTCATAACCAATGCCCAAATCAAAACCAACACCACTCCCGCCTCTGCCCAACCGATAGGTGGCGTTGCCCTCGGATACTAAAAAACTTGGTGTGGTAATAAGATAACCTTGAGTTTGAAGAGTTTCAAAGTAATAGATCCCACCGAGATAACGAACTCGCCCGCCAATGTTTAACCTTCTTTTTATCCCTAAGTAATAAGAGATTGACGGTGCGAAGAATAGGATATCCCGGACTTTTAAATCTGATGCTTCGTAGCGACGATTCATTTGGTTGCCATAAAGGGTTAAATCAAACACATCCTTTGGCACTCGGCAGGCAAGCGAACCGTTAAAGAAAATTGATAAGCCAAAATTGTTAAAGACAATATCAAGACCACAGAGATTGGCACCTGCCTGTAACCAAAATCCCTGGCTTGGAATAGAAGCAAGAATCTCTCCTTTTGCTGATTCCGAAAGAAAAGCGCCGGAGAAGCGATTATATTGGCTCAGCGTGAAGGAATTATTATAGACACCGGCGTTAAAACTAAAAATCCGATAAGCAAATTTGGGGTTTTCTTTCTCAAGAAATCTTGGGTCGGCCGATAAGTTGAATTCGTTTAAGTATAGGAGCGTTGCTTGAATCGGGCAACAAAAGCCTACTAAATTACAAAAGAACAAGGAAATTAGCCAAAGACGATTAATTTTCATTTTACCCGCAGTTTAATTTCCGCTCGTGAAGTAAAGTTTAGATAATCATTAGGTTTAATCGTTACTGTATCTTGGGTAAAGAAATAGAGATAGAGGCGGCTTTTTAGTGCCCGATTGGTAAAAAGACTGATGTCTTCTTCAGATAGACCAACAACAAAATTAGAATCGGTTGCGGAAGTGCAGTATTTATCCTTTTTGGTTTGGTCAACGATTCCGGCTGGGACCCGGCAGGGGATAACAAGTGACCGGCCTGAGTCAGACCGCAGACTGCTTGAATCCGTATCGTTACTCACAACTATCCAGGCATCAAAACCGATTGGAAAATGATTAGAAAAATCGGTATAAAGTTGCGCATCAATGACTTTTATCCCATATTTCCCTTCTTGCCAATCAGTGAGTGTCTTACGGTCTTTTTCACCTAAGCCAAATCGGTATTCGCCAAAGACAACCGTGTCACAAGCAAATGCAACCTTTAACGGGGTACTTAAACAGCCATTGCCCCGGGCAAAGGAATTGGCTTCAATCCTACCTCCGCCAAAAACTCGGATTGCGGTGGAAAATTTTATCTCCCGAGCCCCGAAATTTACAACATCCGTAATCGGAAAGACGAGATTCTTCACGCTGGGCTGTGAACAACTCCCGGGTTGAATAGCAATTTCGGTAAACTGGCTTATGCTATCGCCGTTTTCTTTGCGCGCCAAAGTCTTAAACCGAACAATTGCCGGAAAGCCGATTGTATTCACCAAATAGAGATTGATTCGGGCATCCGCTACTCGGATATTTGAGTTTTGCCCGCCAGGAAATGAGATAAGGGTCTTTTCCGGTGAAGAAACATAAATCGGTTCAAGCAGTTCACCAAAAATTCGCTGGAATTTTAAATTACTTAGGCAATAATTAGCAATTAAGCCATCGTCCTGTTCAATAGTGACAAAATCATAAGTCGGCTCTGAGGTTAGATTAACCAAAACCTGTATGGTCATTTCTTCGTTGGGTGAACCACCCAAAGGCATATCTTTATGACAACCGAGTTTTAGTCCAACTAACGAGACCGGGATAATGATACTTCCTTGCGGTTCAATGCGAAAGGTCGCCTGATAATTTATACAAGGTATGGTTAGATTAAGCCAGATTGCTGTCGGAAGCGTATTAAAGAACGAAAGCCTTGCCTCGCCATCGGCCAGTTCTAAACTATCAATGCGGAATCGCTTATCACTATTGACATTGATCGTGGTTTGATTACAAGCGCTTGTTTGTGGTAATCGCAATACCCCACTGCTGAGTCGTAAAGAATCAATTGCCAGTTCAATTACTACCGAGTCTAAACCCGAAACATATATTGAATCCGGAAATGAACCCGGTGAACTAATGCCAATTTGAATCGGAATTGGATTTTCCAGACTTTGGTCAGTAATCCGTTGTTCTAACATTTGAGTAGAATTGGCGCCAATTCCAATTGCCCGAAGATAAGAAAATGAAGGATTATAAAAAGTTAATGAATCAAAATTGAGGTTAGTGAAATTTTGAATCCGGAACTTCCAAATTCCGGAAATAAGTTCAAGGTGCCTGATATCCGGTAAGTCAATAAACTTATCCAGGCTTTGGGTAAAACTTGGGATTATTGTCTTAATCGTTGACTCCGGTAACCAAGGGCCAACAATCTCCTGTAACGATAAAACTAAACGGCCAATTGATAAACTGGTAATTTGGAATTGAGCAATAGTTAAATTTAGATTACAATTTTGCGCCAAAAGGTTTAAAAAATGTTGGGGGGTGATTGTATCAATATTAAATTCTGAATAAAATTGGACCACGGAATCGTCAGTAATCCGAAACCGGTTAGAAAAGGAAAGCAAATCAGCAATACTATAAGAGTCATTAAGAAGTGGAATAGTAATTTCCGTGTCCCAACTTGGTAACCGGGGTCGCTCCAAACAGCGAAAACTAAAAAGTGAAAAAAGGATAAATAAGCCACCAAGTATAAAGGGTTTGCCCTTCCAAACCCATCCCGGAAAATAAGATTTTGATTTTTTCATTCACACCCCCTGACTTTTAATTATTCTTAAGGTAAAAAAGGGCTACAAGTACCCTGGGACCGCCCTTGGAGTGCCCAATATAATTTCATATTGAGGTGGCATCCGTTTTTTTTATTGGTCCGGTGCCTTCAGGCATACCGTAGCCCTAATCTAACCCAAAGCATTGTCCAAATTCCCCATTAGACCAATGCCCCAATCTTAATATCGAGTAAATTGTCGCTTTATCACCTCTTACTATTACCCAAGCGCCGAAAGAAAAAGGAAGGGGGCCGAAATTTTTGAAAGGACTTGGGCATGGGTTTAAGAATTCCCAAGAAGGAGGCTAAGATGCCGGCCCCCGATGGAATTTCCGTTAAGCGGATACCGCATAATTAAAAGCTCTGTGCGATATAACATTAAGGCAACCACTCAATCCGTCTAAAGCGGATTAGCCATTAATCCCCCAAAATTGCGGTATCCGCTTAATTAGTACTCTTTACTATCCTGAAAGTGGCTTGGACAGGAAAGGCAAAAATGACTTAGGGTGACAAAAGGCAAGAGGTTGCGATGCAGAGAGACCCTCGGAGTTGCCAACCTTTCCTGCCCAAACCACTCCCTTGCGATGCGGTAAGGAGGTGATAGATGCGAGTACCCGATAGAAATCTTATTCCAAATTGTTAAAGAACTACAAAAGCCTCAGAAGGAGGTGCCAAAATTGGTTCTCAAAGCCGCCTATCAGAGGAACCTTTGATATAAGGGACACCTCCCTCATAATTTTCCCAATTTTTAAAGAACCTAAATTATAGAAAGCATAAACTGTGCCAAAACCAATTTTTAATTAAAGACTTAAGACTTTATTTTCCAAATACTTATAAAACCAGGAAAATTATTGCTTTCAATATTATTAAAGTTTGAAGTGCGACAATTTACTGATTCTTCATTCTCTTTTTTGTAAGACTAAGAAAATCAATATATTATGACTATGCGACTAAATCGGTATTGTACCAAAAGAAAATAGGGATGAATCTATCCGGGTATTTGGGGGGTAACTTATGGGTTTACCAAATTAACATTATATTTTGAATAGAACCAAGGGTTTTTATTTTCAATTGCCGAAAGACAAAGAGTTTTGGCCGTTCTCCGTTTACTGCCCACGGTTGACGGGTTCTCTTTCTTTCACTCGGCGGACGCTTCGCATTTTCCCTTCATCTGAGATTTATGCTTGACGACTTGCCTAAAACCACTTATAATTTAGATATGAAGCAAGAGTTATTTAATGTTGTTAAGTCAGTAATTGAGGCTTTAGGTCTGGAAATCTATCATATTGAATTCCATAAAAATGTATTAAGGGTTTTAATTGAAACTAAAGAAGGTCCGTTAACAGTTGAGACTTGTGCATTAGTTTCGCGTCATTTATCCGAAAGACTTGATGCGGTTGATTTGATTCCGCACCGTTATCGTTTGGAGGTCTCCTCACCAGGAATCGAACGAGCATTATACGAGCCTGCGCATTATAAACGCGCTGTTGGTTCTGATTGTCAATTAATTACTAAACAGGGTTTATTTTTGGGAAAAATCTTAGAAGCCGATGATGAAAAAATAAAATTGGTCCCAACTAAAAGTAATCCGCCTTTGGCGGATACGCCCCGGGTTTTGCCCGGTGGCTTGCCTAAAGCAGTTAATGAAGCGGATACAACACTAACGATTTTTTATACTGATATTAAATCCGGTCATCTAAAAGTGTCCAATGAGACTCTTTTCGGTTCAAGTGAAAAACCTAAAAGTACTGATGACATAAGGAGCAATAATGAATAATAAAGAAATCAGTAATTTGATTACGCAACTTGCCCGAGTCAGGAATGTTGATATTAACTATGTGGTTCAGACCTTAAAGATGAGTATTATTGCTGGTCTGAAACGGCGTTTTGGCGATGCCTTAGAAGCCGAAGTTGAAATCGTCCCCGAAGCGGGGGACATAAAAGTTTTTATTATAAAAAAGGTTGTGTCAAGCGTGACCGATTCAATAAATCAAATTGAATTGAGCAAGGCAAGGGAGATAAATCCAGCGGTAAAAGTCGGCGACACGCTAAGAATCGTTATGCCGTTAGAGGAAATCGGGCGAATCGCGATTCGCAAGGCTTCTGATGAACTAATTCTAAAACTACGCGAAGCGGAAAGAAATAAACTTTATGATGAATTTGTTAAGAAAAAAGGCGAGATTGTAACAGGCACGGTGCAGAAGATTGGGCGCGATGAAATCATCGTTAATCTTGGATTAATTGAAGCGAGTCTGCCGAATCGGGAACAATTGAAAACCGACCATTATCGGCAAGGGATGCCGATTAAAGCCTATGTCCATCGGGTCGAGAAGACACCAATTGGACCAAGAATTTTTCTTTCCCGCACCCACCCGGAATTTTTAAGGAAACTTTTATTCAAAGAGGTGCCGGAAATTCGCCAGGGGGTAGTGGAAATTAAGGGAATTGCCCGGGTGCCTGGTTCCCGGTCAAAGGTTGCGGTCAGTTCTAATGACGATAAGGTTGACCCGGTTGGAGCTTGCGTTGGTTTTCGCAAATCAAGAATTGAAAACATTATCAAAGAACTTTCTGGGGAAAAGGTTGACATTGTGCAATGGAATAAAGACCTTTCAGTCTTCATCCCTCGTGCCTTAGGACCAGCCAAAGTTAGCGAAGTGATAAAAGAAGGCGACACTTATATTGTTATTGTGCCGGATTCGGATTTTTCTGTGGCAATTGGTAAGAAGGGACAAAATGTTTGGCTGGCGAGTCTATTGGTTGGGGCGAAAGTGGAAGTCTTGAAACAGAGTGATTACAAAAATCGGGCATTGATGAACTTAGCCAAGTCCAAGTCAATAGCCGACTTAGAACTACCTGAGGATATTACAACAAAACTACAGGATGCCCAAATTTTTAACGCCTTTGATTTACTTAATGCCCCGACCGAAGAATTGGCAAAATCTACCAACCTTGAGGTATCGGTAGTAGAAGAACTAAAAAAGGATGTGCGTAACCGAATATGGCCCGAATGAGAATCTGTGACGCAGCGGCAAATTTGAACCTCTCTTCGGAGGCATTGGTTTCTATTCTTAAGTCCTTGGGCTATCCAGCCCGCGGTTATACTTCTTATATTGAACCCGAAGAGTACAAGGCGGTTTCGGAAAAATTGAAAAAAGAGAAATCGTTTTATAAGAAATCCTTAAAGGCAAAAAGTTTAAAAAGAAAAGAAGAGACTCAAAGCCGGGCTTTGGAGCAGAAGATTCAGCAATCAATCAAGCAGACGCTGGTTAAATTGGAAAAAAGAGAGATACGTCATCGCCGCACCAAACCAAAAGTCACCACGACGAGCAAAACTGAAGAGCCAAAGAAGGTAAAAGTTACCCCTTATATGAGTGTTGCTGAACTGGCACACGCCTTTTCCGTTACCACGGCTGAGGTAATTAAAAAATGTTTAGCAATTGGATTATTAGCCACGGTTAATCAAAGGTTAGATATGGATACAATTACAGTTCTGGCAGATGAATTTGGGGTGGAAATTGAAGTAGAAAGTGAAGAATTCTTAGAAGAGGTCCCGTCCGAAGAGAAGTTTGAGGAAAAACCCCGGCCACCAGTAGTAGTGGTGATGGGCCATGTTGACCACGGCAAGACGGCGCTTTTGGACTATATCCGGAAGACCAAGGTTGCCCAAACCGAATACGGTGGAATTACTCAGAGTATCGGCGCTTATATGGTCAATTATAAGAACTCCAAGATTGTTTTTCTGGATACACCCGGTCATGAGGCATTTACTTCAATGCGGGCGCGTGGGGCAATGGTGACGGATATTGCAATTTTAGTGGTTGCGGCGGATGACGGCGTGATGCCCCAGACCTTAGAGGCATTAAATCATGCCCGTGCGGCTGGTGTTCCCATTATTGTCTGTATTACAAAAATGGACTTAGCCCAAGCGAATCCCGAGCGAGTCAAGGCACAACTCGCCCAACATAACCTTAATGTTGAGGGCTATGGCGGAACAACGCTCTGTGTTGAGACCAGTTCCCGCACCGGACAAGGGATTGAAGAATTATTGGATGCAATATTTTTAACCAGTTTAGAACTTAATTTAAAGGCACGTTACAGTGGTCGCGCCAAAGGTGTGGTCTTAGAAGCACGGGTGAGTAGGGGAAGAGGCAATCTGGCTACGGTTTTAATCCAAGAAGGAACCCTTAGGCGCGGCGATGTCTTTGTCTGTGGCAGTGAGTACGGACGGGTTCGGGATTTACTTTCGGAAAATTTCGTCAAATTGCCCGAAGCCACCCCATCAATGCCAGTTCAGGTTATTGGCTTTTCCGGGCTGCCGGAGCCCGGTGACCGATTTGATGTGGTTGGCGATGAACGAACCGCCCGAGAAATCGCCCAGCGCCGCTTTATGGCAAAGCGCAACCGTATCCTCGCAACACCAAAATTGACATTAGAAAATCTCCAAAAACGGATTGTGGAAGGCAAAGTTAAAGAACTTAAGATAATTCTAAAAGCCGATGTTTGGGGTTCAGCCGAGGCGCTCCGCGAAGCATTAGAAGGATTGTCTTTAGATGAAGTAAGAGTAAAGATTATTCATTCCGGAGTTGGCGCAATAACCGTATCCGATGTGCTCTTAGCCTGCGCCTCCGAAGCAGTGATTGTCGGATTTCATACCGAACCCTTAGCCGAAGCCAGTGCAATGGCTCAACGGGAAGGGGTTGAAATTCGCACTTACCGAATTATCTATTCAGCGATTGATGATATCCGAGCCGCAATGCTTGGGTTATTAGAACCAGAAAAACGCGAAAAAGTGATTGGCAAGGCAGTGGTGCGCCAAGTCTTCGTAATTCCCCGCGTCGGAACAATTGCTGGGTGCTATGTCCAAGAAGGTAAAGTGGAACGAGAGGCAATGGCAAGGGTATTTCGCCAAGGCGAAGAGATCTTTGTAGGAAAAATCATTTCGTTAAAACATTTTAAAGAAGATGTCAAAGAAATTGATACTGGTTACGAATGTGGTATCGGGATTGCCAATCTTACCGACATTCAACCTGATGACATTTTAGAAGTATTCAAAATTGAAGAAGTCGCACGCACCCCACAAGAAAAAGGGAAAGAATAACCAAATCATCCAGAGAAGTAACTACAGGATTTCACAAGGTCAGAAGGACCACAAGATTCTATCCATTGGAAAAAGAGAGTTGCCTGAAGCAAATCGCAGGTTGCTTAAAGCAATTAGCGGAATAAAATTTTATGGTGGTTGGGCTTTTGCTTGTTGACTTGATTTTAGGCTCAGGTCACTCGTTAAAAGAAAAACGGAGTGTCTTACTCTCGCTAATCAAAAAATTACAAAATCAATTCAATATCTCAATTGCCGAAGTCAATTATCAGGACCTTTGGCAACGTTCACAACTGGCAGTGGTATGTGTAAATACCGAGTGGCAGGCGGTTGAACGAATCTTACAGCGGATTGTTGCGGTAATCCAATCCGACCCGCGTTGCACATTACTCAATTCCGAATTTCGTAAAATCTATTAAGAATAAAAACCAACAAAAAGATAAACGATGTATCAAGATATCATTATATCTAATTTTGCGACCGGAAACCTATTTAGATGCTTGAGAAGCGACTTAAAAGACAACTTTGAATTCAACCAGCAACGGGAAGTGTGTATCCAGCACCTTTCCTCAAGATTTTTTGAGTAATGTTTTCCCTTTTCGTTTTTTTATCACCCACCAGTCGAAAGGTGCTGGACAAAGCGGGTTTGTGGGGTAAATTTTAATGTAAGTCATTGATTTTTCAGTCAAAAATTGCTCTTGACATATCATTGGGGGCTAGGGTGGGGCTAGCCCCTATACGGTATCGGGAGCGGCATCGGGGGGTAGTCTGCCTATGGCGGATTGGATTAGCCGCTTCAGTAGGTTAATGGCTTGTTTAAGGGTTTGTCTACAGAGTAGAATAAAGGGCGAGGCTAAGATTAGGTAAGGAGATTGGGCTGAGATTAGGATGGAGGTTAGGTTAGGGGATAGGTTATAGCCAACCTTAGCGGGTAGGCTATGAGTTATCCTAATATGGTTTCTTGTCCGAAGCGTCTAAGTTATCCGATTGAAATCAACACTCAATAAAGTCAACTTCTATTGCCTTTTATTTTCGGCTGACCGACTTAGACTGGTTGATTTTTAATAAAAACAACTTTATCTTCTTATAGCACCACCAGAAAAAGGAAATGGCTACGAGATAACATAAACCAGGATTACCACAATATTGGCACATTTCACTCCTTTAATAAATAATCAACTGGTTTAGTTGGTGAGGAAATCCTTGCACGATTGGAAGATGTAATCTATTTGTCCTTTCCAGTTCTAATAGTGCATTGGATATCGTTTTTGCTAACTCAAACGGCATCGTGAAGATTAACTCATAGTCTTGAAATAATCCATAGCGCTTAGCACCAATGCAAGGAATGGAT
>Ga0123519_10010977_pt1 | contig 13423 bp, 16 predicted proteins | sample YelNatPaOPRAMG02_FD_87396 | JGI IMG/M metagenome (GOLD analysis project Ga0123519, IMG submission 87396) | Hot spring microbial communities from Yellowstone National Park - Yellowstone National Park OP-RAMG-02 (version 2) | ecosystem: Environmental > Aquatic > Thermal springs > Hot (42-90C) ...
ATGTCATTGCGAGGCAACGAAGTTGCCGTGGCAATCCCATTATTTGCTATTCAAAAATGAATAAATGAGACCCCTCGTTTCACTCGGGGCGACGACTTCGTCGTCGGTTTATGACTGACCCCATTATTTCTTAAAAAATATTTGACTTTTTATTAAAATTTTATATCTTTTTAGAAAAAGGAGAACCTATGAAAAGAACATATCAGCCCCATAATGTTAGACGAAAAAGAACACATGGTTTTTTAGTTAGAATGTCAACTAAAGGTGGAAGAAAGGTTTTAAAAAGAAGAAGAGCGAAAGGCAGATGGAAAATAGCAATTTAGATGAGAAACTGCCTAAAAGATTAAAATTAAAAGGTAAAAAAGAGTTTGAAGAGGTATTCAAAAAAGGGAAGGTGTTTAAAGGTTTTTTTTTGATTGCATCTTCCTTGAATGTGATGAAAGAAAGTTTGGAATACTTGTTGATAAAAAGATTAGAGGTGGAGTTAAAAGGAATAAGATGAGAAGAAGGATAAGAGAGATCTATAGAAAAAATAAATATAAATTAAAAAAAGGTAAGATTATTTTTTTATTACACAGGAGTGCAATTGAGGCTGATTATTACGCTCTCCTTAATGAATTTGAAAAAATGAAAGGACTTATAAATGAATAGGTTATTTGTTTTTCTTATTGATATATATCAGAGATTCGTTTCGCCTTTTCTTCCTCATTCCTGCAGGTTTTATCCGAGTTGTTCAGAATATACTAAAGAGGCGATTTTAAGAAAGGGTTTTATAAAAGGTATATTTTTAGGTGTGTATAGAATAATAAGATGCAACCCATTTAATAAAGGTGGATATGATCCTGTGAGGTGAAATTATGAAAAATAGATTGCTCAATTTTGTAATAGCATATATCCTTATACTTCTCATTTTACTCCTTTATCAAAATTATGTTGTTAAGAAAAGAGTTCAGAATGTGAAAGAAGGGAATAAAGAAGAGATTGTTCCAAAAAAGGAAGAGGTTGAAATAGTTCAAAATAAGGAAGAAGGGGAAAATGTGAAAGAGATTTTATTTGAGAATGAAAAATTGAAAGTAACATTTGAAAATATAAATGGTTCAATAAAGAATATTTTTATAAAAGATTATAATGTGAATCTCTCAGGGAAAGATATTATACTTAAAACATCATTTGTAAAAGGTGCAAAAAGAATTATAAAAGATATTCCTTTCAATTATGAGATAAAAGGTGATACTGTGAGATTTTTCTTCAAAGATTCTATAGAGTATGAGAAAATGTATATTTTCAATAATGGTTATTCTATAAAACTTATACAGAAACCTGAATTAGAATATTATTACACTGTTTTAAGATTTGAGACAGATGAAAAGCATAGTGATAAGGATAGATTTAATGGTGCAGTTTATTCACTCGCAAGGAAGGTTTTTACAATTCAAGATAGAGGATTTTTGAAACAAGAAAGTAAAGCAATTTTAGGTATTGTTGACTGGGCTGGATATAAGACTAAATACTTCTTCTTTGGTGTAATTCCAGAAGAAACAGGTGAAGAATTGATCATTGAAAAAATTTATGATAATGCAGGTATAACATTAAGATATAAAAATGAGGTTACACTTTATGCAGGACCTCTTGAATATTACACATTAAGAAGTGTTAAAATAGGTCTTGAAGATGCAATATATTTTGGTGCAAGCTGGCTAAGACCTATTGCAAAACTGATCTTCTTCTTCATAACATTCCTTCATAAATATATCCCAAATTATGGTGTTGTGATAATAATTCTTACGATTGTTCTTACTATTATACTTTCACCTATAAACATTATATCGTACAAATCTATGAAAACTATGAAAGATATTCAGCCTAAGATACAGGAATTGCAGAGGAAATATAAAGATGACCCAAAGACTTTAAATATTGAAATGATGGAACTTTACAGAAAATCTGGTGTTAATCCATTCTCAGGATGTTTTCCATTGCTTTTACAGATCCCTATATTTTTCTCACTATATGCTGTTCTGAGCAGCACAATAGAACTTAAAGGTGCACATTTTATTTTCTGGATAAAAGACCTTTCCGCAAAAGACCCATTCTATGTATTACCTATCCTTATGGGAATCACAATGTTTTTACAGCAGAAATTTTTCACACCGCAGACAGGTTCAGGTTCTCAGGAACAGCAAAAAATGATGACATACATAATGCCAGTATTATTCACTTTTATATTTTTAAATTTTCCCTCTGGTCTCACTTTATACTGGCTCTTATATAATATACTTTCTATGCTTTTGCAGTATTTGATAAAAAAACAAGTAGGAGGATAAATGGATACCTTAATTGTGGAAGGGAAAAGTATTGAAGAGGCGCTAAGCATCGGACTTGAAAAATTAAGCCTCACCAAGGATGAGATAGATTATAAGATACTTGAGAATAAGAATGTGGTCAAACTGAAAATCTACAAAAGAAGTGAAGTTGAAAGATTAATAAAGGAGGCTGTTAAGGATTTTGTTGAAAAGTTGATTGAGAAGGCTGATATAGTGATAATAAGTAAAGGGAATGGAACATATGTTGTGAATATTATTTCAAAAGAAGATGCTGTCCTTATAGGAAAAAAGGGAAAAACACTTGAGGCGATACAGCATATTGTTTCAAGAATTATACATAAATATGATAAAGATATTGAGGTGAATGTGGATGTTTCAGGATACAGAGAGAAGAAAGAACATCTTTTGAGACAGAAAGCGATTGCATTCGCTGAAGAAGTTAAAAGATCTGGAAATCCAGTGATATTTGAAGAGATGCCAGCATATTTGAGAAGGATTATACATATCACTTTAAAAAATGATAAAGCAGTTAGAACCTACACAATAGGTGAGGGAGAATTAAAAAAGGTTGTTATTGCGCCAACTTCAAAGAAGTGAATGGAAGATACAATTGCAGCAATAAGCACAAGCCCCGGTATTGGTGCAATCTCTATTGTCAGGGTAAGTGGTAAAGATTCTTTCGAAATAGTATCTAAGATATTCAAAGGTAAAAAATCACCAAAAAAAATAAAGAAAAGAGCAATATTGTATGGATGGATCATTGATGATGAAAAAAACATAATTGATGAGGTTCTCCTGTTTGTTATGAGAGGTCCTCACACATATACAGGCGAAGATACGATAGAGATATCAACACATGGTGGATATATACCTGCTAAAAAGGTTCTTGAGACTGTTATAAAAGCAGGCGCAAGGCTTGCAGAAAAAGGCGAATTCACAAAAAGGGCATTCTTGAATGGGAGAATAGACCTCTTAAAAGCAGAAAGTATAAATGATATAGTAAGGGCAAAAACAGAAAAATCATTTCTTATAGCGGAAAAAAATTTAAGAGGCACACTTTCAAATAAGATAAAAAACATAAAAGAAGACATTATTAACATCATTTCTTACATTGAGGCATCTCTTGATTTTCCAGAAGAAGATATTCCAGATATTGATTTTGAAAATATATCAGGAAAACTGGAGGATTTGAAAGGGAAACTATTATCCTTGAAAGAGAGTTACAGGATTTCAAAAGCAGTTATGGAAGGAATAGATGTTGTTATAACAGGGAAGACAAATGTTGGGAAATCAAGTTTATTCAATGCAATATTGAATGAAGAGAAAGCGATTGTTACACCTATTCCAGGGACAACAAGAGATATCATTGAAGGATGGATAGACCTTGAAGGTTATCCAGTAAGAATCCTTGATACTGCTGGAATAAGAAAAACAGAGGATTATGTTGAAGTGATTGGCGTTTCAAAAACATTAAAAAAATTAGAAGAGTCAGATTTTGTAATCATAGTGATTGATGGTTCTTCTGATTTGAACGAAGAAGATAGAGAATTGATAGAAAGATTTAAAGAGAATTCTATCATTGTGATAAATAAAGTTGATTTAGGAATAAAAGAAGAAATAAAAGATTTAATCAAAGATGGAATCCCTGTTTCTGCATTAAAATTTCAGGGGATAGAAAAATTACTTGAGAAATTAAAATATAAGATAGAAGAGAGATTTCCAGTCTATTTTGGTGAAGGATACATAACAAAAGAGAGAGAATTGTATTCAATAAATAATTCAATAAAATTCCTTAATAATGGGATAAAAGGAATTAAAGATAAATTAAATCCTGAACTCATTGTTTATGAACTTAAATGTGCATCAGATTCATTAAAAGAGATCATTGGGGAGATAACATCCGAAGAGATTCTTAACAGGATATTCTCCGATTTCTGCATTGGGAAATGAGAATAGAAGATTTTGATTTTTACCTACCTCCTGAACTTATAGCACAATACCCTAATGAAAGGGGAAAGTCAAGATTACTTGTCTTGAATAAAAAAACTGGTGAGATAGAGCACAAACAATTCAGTGATATTATAGAATATCTTTCTTTTGGAGATGTCCTTGTTTTAAATAATACAAAAGTTATTCCAGCAAGGCTTTTTGGAAGAAGGGAATCAGGTGGTGTTGTAGAAGTTTTCATCCTTGAAAGAAAGGAAGGAAATTTATACGAGGTTCTTTCAAAACCCGGGAGGAAGGCAAGACCTGGTGAAAAAATAACATTTGATAAAAATTTTTATTGCATCATAAGGGATATAAATAAAGAATTTGGAACAAGGATAGCAGAATTTTTCTGTAATGGTGATGTGGATGATTTTATAGAAAAATATGGTGAGATACCTTTGCCACCATATATAAGGAGGAAACCAGAAGATATAGATAAAGAAAGATATCAAACTATTTATGCTAAAGTGAAAGGTGCAGTTGCAGCACCAACAGCAGGTTTACATTTTACAGAGGAAATCCTTAATGAGATAAAAAACAAAGGTTCAAAAATAACATTTATAACATTACATTCAGGTCTTGGAACATTCAGACCTGTAAAAGTGAGAGAGATTGAAAAACACAGGATGGAACCAGAATACTTCTCTGTTAGTAGAGAGACAGCGGAAATTATAAATGATGCAAAAAAAGAAGGGAAGAATATCTTTTGTGTTGGGACAACAACAATTAGAGCACTTGAGTCGGTCTCGGATGAAAATGGTTTTGTTAAGGAGTTTCAAGGGAAAACTGATTTATACATATATCCACCATACAGATTTAAAGTGTGTGATAAGATTATAACAAATTTTCATCTACCAAAATCAACGCTCCTTTTGCTTGTTTCAGCATTCGCTGGAAGGGATAAAATCTTAAAGGCGTATGAGGAAGCAATAAGATTAAAATACAGATTTTTCTCTTATGGTGATGCAATGCTGATAATTTAAAATTTGACTTCTATTGTTTTTGCGTAAAATAAAGATGCTTTAACGCTTGCAGACAAACTGACCCTTCTTCAAATCCATATCTCCTTTGAAGAAAATCCACCTTCATAATTTAAAAAATTGATAAAAGGACTTGACAAGAAGAAATATTTATATATATTTTAATAAACTTAAAAGGAGGTTTTTTAGATGAAGTACTCGTTTTTTGTTTTACTTGCAGTTTTATTGTTTGCTTTTGGTGTAGGGTGTGCAAAGGTTGAGCCATTAACAACAAAGACATTCCCGCAGACAAAAGTAGCTTCGCTTTCAATGCAGGGACCCTACACAAAGATGAACGATGCGTTTGTGGAAATTGGTAATTGGCTTACTACAAACAAGATTGCAGCAACAGGTGCACCAATAGGGATTTTTTATGATGACCCAGCAAAAGTCGCACCTGATAGTTTAAGATGGGAGATATGTTTCCCTATTGGAGAACTTCCAATGGATACAGTGAAAAAAGTGCCATTACCAATTGACACAACAAGGATAAAGATTAAGGAACTTCCTTCCTGCGAGGTTGCTTCTATTATCCATACGGGTTCTTATGAAAAGATAGGTGATACTTATAAGAAAATCTATACACTTATTCAGAAAAACAAATATGAAGCAACCGGTGCTCCAATGGAAGTATTTCTTCAAAATCCATCAGAAGTTCCAGCAGAATCTTTGAAGACAGAGATACTTATCCCTATTAAAAAGAAGTAATTATAAGGGGGGTTAACCCCCCTTATAATTTATTTCCCAAAAATATTAAATAGTTTTCTTGACAAAAAATATTGTTCTTTTATTATTCAAAAAATGGAGGAATTTATGATGGATTTTGTGAAAGAAACAATAGATTTTGCAAAAATAAACAATGTAAAATATGCAGATTGCAGGGTTGTTATCATAGAGAATGAGGTTATATTTATAAGAAATGGAAAGATAGAACATATTGGTAAATACTTTGATAAAGGATTTGGTGTTCGTGTCCTTGTAAATGGAAGATGGGGATTTAGCGCAAGTTCAAGATTTTCAAAATCAGAGATAAAAAGGGTTGTAAAGAATGCAATAAAACTTTCTAAGGAAAGTGCAAAAGTTAAAGGAGAAGAAATAAGGTTGAGTGAAGAAAAGCCTGAAACAGGTATCTATAAAACAGAATATAATGAAGATCCTTTCAAGATGAAAATGAAAGATAAAATAACATACCTTATGAAATGCGATAAGGAACTATCAAAGGTGAAAGGGCTAACATTCAGGATTACACACTATCATTCTAAAAGAGAACATAAATTCTTCGGCTCAACAGAAGGTTCATTTTTGGAACAGGAGATAATGTTTACAGGTGGAGGAATAGAAGCGATTGCTATTGCAAATGGCGATGTGCAGGTGAGGTCTTATCCAAATTCCTGGGGAAATTATAATCAAGGCGGATGGGAATACCTTCTTTCACTTGATTTGTTAGGAAACGCTGTAAAGACAGGTGAAGAGGCAGTTATGCTTCTTTCAGCAGAACAATGTCCAAGTGGTTATTTTGACCTTATAATAGAACCTGACCAGTTGGCATTACAGATACATGAATCAGTAGGTCATCCACTTGAACTTGATAGGGTATTCGGATATGAAGAGAGTTATGCAGGTAAGAGTTTCGCAACCACTGAAAAACTTGGTAATTTTAGATATGGCTCTGAAATAGTTAATATTGTTGCTGATTCAACATACCCTAAGGGTCTTGGAACATTTGGATGGGATGATGAGGGTGTGAAGGCACAGAAGAATTATTTGATAAAAAATGGTATTCTTGTAAATTATCTATCTTCAAGGGAAACTGCAGTGAAAATAGGTAAAAAATCAACAGGAGCAATGAGGGCTTCATCTTATAACAGAATTCCTCTTGTGAGAATGGTGAATGTAAATCTTGAACCAGGAGAATGGGAATACGATAAACTTATAGAAAGCACAGATAATGGGATAATCTTAAAAACAAATCGCTCATGGAGTATAGATGACAGAAGAATAAATTTTGAATTTGGAACACAGATTGGTTATCTTGTTAAGAATGGGAAGATAATAAAGCCATTAAAAAATTGTGTATATTCAGGGATAACACCAGAATTCTGGAATAGTTGTGATGCAATATGTAATAGCAAATATTATAAGTTAATATGTCTTACAAATTGCGGGAAAGGAGAACCTGGACAATCAATGTATGTTGGGCATGCGAGTTCACCAGCGAGATTCAGGAATGTAAAAGTGGGATTTTAGTGAAAAAATTTCTTTTTATCTTCATATTTTTGCAGGGATGTGCTTATTATAATACTTTTTATAATGCAAAAAAATACTATTCACAGGGATTAAGTAAAAAGAAAAATGAAGGTTCAGGTTATAATGAATTTTTTAAAAAGAGCGCAGAAAAATGCGAGAAATTATTAAATTGGTTCCCAAATTCAAAATGGGCTGATGATGCACTTTACCTGCTTGGTCTCAATTACTTTGAGTTAGGCGAATACAAAAAGGCAAAGGGAAGTTTTAATGAATTAATAAATAAATTTCATAATTCAAAATTTCTACCTTATGCATATTTATACCTTGCGAAAATAAACATATCTGAGGATGAGATTGAAGATGCCGAAAAATATCTCTCCCTTGCAAAGGAGTTTAAAATCTGGGATGTGAGTAAGGAGGTTGCAAAAGAGGAATTGAAATTACTATTTAAAAAAGGTAAGACAGAAGAGGTGATTAAAGAAGGGGAAAGTTTTTTGAAAAGATTTCCTGAGAAGAAGTACGAGATATTAAAGATTTTATCAGATGCATACTTATTTATGAATGATACATCAAAGGCTTTATATTACTTGAAAGAGATGAACAAAGAGACAAATGCTGAATCAACGGGATTAAAGATTGCAAAAATATACTTTTCGCTTGATAGTTTGAAGAAGGCTATTGATTTCACGAAGAATTTTTTATCACCTGAGGCAAAGTTATTAAGGGGAGAATGCTTTTTTAAACTTGGTTATCTTGATAGTGCAAGGAATGAGGTTGAAAATCTTTTCCAGACAAGAAGGGATAAATACGGACTTCTTGCATCCCTAATACTATCCGATATATATGAGAAAAATAATGATTCATTAAAATCTTATGAAGTTTTAAAAAAATCATCTAACTTTAATGTTCAGGATTCAATCATTTATTTTGTAAAAAGAAAGGTAAATTATCTTTCGTTATTTTATGAAAAAAAAGATTCTCTGAATTTACCAGAAGATACTATAATTTATTACAGGTTTAATCTTGCAGAGGGATACTTTATTTACAAGAATGATTACAAAAAGGCGATTGAAATATATAGTTCTATCAAAAACAATTTTAATGATACTATCTTTGTTCCTAAATCAATGATGGCAATAGGCTTTATTTATCTTGAAAAATTAAATGATACACTTTCTGCAATTTCAACTTTTGAGGAAGTTTCTTCAAAATTTAAAGGAAGTATTTATTCAAAATCAGCGGAGGAGATTGTTGGAAAGATTAAAAATAATACTAAAAAAGAATGAAAAAATCGGTAAATTTAATCTTCTCTGTTTTGAAGGAGAATTTCACTATACTCCTTCTCCAGGAAATTTTTATATGCTTTCAAAAGATAATTATGAATTTATTCTTCCAAGACCATTTTCAGTGTTTGATTTTAAAAATGGGAAGATATATTTTCTTATAAAAAAAGTTGGTAGATTCACGGATTTTCTATTTCATTTAAAACCTGGAGAAGAAATTTTCCTTAATGGACCTTATGGAAAAAAAATAGAACATTTTGATAAGATTATATTTATTGCAGGTGGAATTGGTTTTGCACCTTTGCATTTTCATTCTCTCTTTACAAATGATTTTTATTTCTTCTTTGGTGGAACGACAAAGGATGAGATATTATGCCATAAGTTTATAGAAAAAAACATATTTGTTTCAACAGATGATGGTAGTTTTGGATACAAAGGTGATGTTTTATCCCTTTTTAAATCACATTTAAATAAGATAGATTTCAAAGAAAGAAAGATCTTTGCCTGTGGACCAAGGAATATGCTAAAAGAATTAAAAAAGATTTCCGAAGAAATTAAGATAGAAACATACTTTTATATGGAAGAGAGAATGGGATGTGGATTTGGAGGATGCAAAGGATGTGCAATAAAAACAATAAACAACTATAGACTTTTATGCAAGGAAGGAACTGTCTTTTTGAGTTCGGAGGTTATATTTGAATAGGTTAAATTTAAAGATAAAAGGTATTGAATTTAATAACCCATTCATTCTTGCTTCTGGTGTTTGGGATATAGATTCAGGGATTGAATTACAGGATTATGGTGCAGTTATTCTAAAAGGTGTGAATTTGAAAGGTAAAGAAGGGAATCCACCACCAAGGATTTATGAAACAGCAGGAGGTATGATAAATTCTATAGGACTTGAAAATAAAGGTGTTTCAGAACTGATAAGAAGGAAAAATGAAATAATGAATTTGGGGACAAAAATTTTTGGGAATGTTTTTGGTTCAAGTATAGAGGAATTTGGTGAAGTTGTTGAAAGATTAGATTTTCTTGATGGCTTTGAGATAAATGTTTCCTGCCCTAACTATGAAGGGACATTTTTTGGAAGGAATCCAGAGATTGTTTATAAAATCACAAAAATTGTGAGAGAAAAAACAGATAATATAGTTTTTGTTAAGATAACTCCTGATACTGATTTTTTTATAGATGTTTCAAGGGCTGCTGAAGATGCAGGTGCTGATGGAATAGTTTGTGCAAACACATATAGAGGGCTTGTTGTTGATATAAATGAAAGAAAACCTGTGCTTGGAGGGATAACGGGCGGTGTATCAGGACCTGGAATAAAACCACTAACTATGTTAAGGGTTTGGGAATTATCAAAAAAAATAAAAATCCCCATCATTGCATCAGGAGGTGTATACAGGTGGGAAGATACAATTGAGTATATTCTATGTGGTGCAACGATGGTTGAGATAGGGAGTGTAATATTCAGGAATCCATTTATACTGAAAGATATCATAAAAAATGTAAATAAGTTTCTTGATTTTTATAATATAGATAATATAATTAAATTAAAAGGGAAACTGGAGGTGTAAAATGGATATGAAGGAGAGACTTATAGTTGCACTTGATGTTAGTGATTTTAAGACTGCAAAAGAAAAAGTGGAGACACTCGGAGATGTTGTTAAGTTCTATAAGGTCGGAGTTCAACTTTTTACATCTGTAGGTCCTGATATCGTGAAATATCTGAAAGATAAAGATAAGAAAGTCTTTCTTGACCTAAAATTACACGATATTCCAAATGTTGTCTCCAAAACAGTTGGTATTGCAGCAATGATGGGTGTTAATATGATAACACTTCATACTCTTGGAGGATTTGAATTGATGGAATCATCTCAGAAAATGAGTTGGGCTCCAAATGGTGAACAGGTTATAATCCTTGGAGTAACAATCCTTACAAGTTTAGACCAGGCGTTTCTAAATGATTTTCTTGGTGTGAATAAATCAATAGATGATGAGATAATCCAACTTGCTATGCTTGCAAAAAGCGCAGGTATTGCTGGTGTTATTTCTTCTCCACTTGAAATCTCAAAGATAAAGAGTGCCTGTGGAGGTGATTTTCTTGTTGTTACACCTGGTATAAGGCCTAAGGGTTTTGACACAATGGATCATACAAGGACTGCAACACCTGAAGAAGCAATTAGATGGGGTGCAGATTACATTGTTGTTGGAAGACCAATTATAAGTTCGGATGACCCAAGAGGTGCAGCAATTAAGATAATAGAGGAGATGGAGAATGGATTATCTTAAATTCCTTGAAAAAGAAGGTGTGATTTTAAAAGGGCATTTTCTTCTCACATCAGGCCTTCATTCAGACACATATTTTGAAAAATTCAGGCTCATTGAGAAACCATTTCTTCTTTCCAGACTTTTAAAAAAACTCTTAGAAGGATTAGAAGATATTGATTGGGTTGTAGGTCCTGTTGTTGGTGGTGCAATAATAGCATTTGAGTCAGCAAGGATTCTTAAATGCAGGGCTGCATTCTCTGAAAAGACAGAGAACGGGATGGTTTTAAAAAGGGGGTTTGATATAAAGGAAGATGAGAAAATAATTGTTGTTGATGATGTTCTAACAACTGGAAAATCTATAACAGGGACGCTTAACGCTTTAAAAGGTAAGAATATTTCAGGTATATATGTTCTTATTGATAGGAGTGAGAACAATATAAACTTAAATTATCCATTGAAATCATTGATAAAGTATCCTGTTATAAATTATAAACCAGAAGATTGTCCACTTTGTAAGAAAAATATTCCTCTTATAAGAAGGGGTGGGTAAAAGATAAATTAAAAATTCAAAACCTTTGTTGTCATTGCGAGCACTTGAAAGGTGCGTGGCAATCTCATTATTTGCTATTCGCAATTCACAAAGCCGTTATTGCGAGCACCTGAAAGGTGCGTGGCAATCTCATTATTGCTATTCGCAATTCACAAAGCCGTCATTGCGAGCACCTGAAAGGTGCGTGGCAATCTCATTATTTGTTATTCGCAATTCACAAAGCCGTCATTGCGAGCACCTGAAAGGTGCGTGGCAATCTCATTATTTGCTATTCGCAAATGTTTAAATGGGATTCATCGTCGCTTCGCTCATCGGAAAAAACGCTTCATTGTCGGTTTATGACTGATCCCATATTATTTGAATACACATATATAAAATCACAATAAGTGTAAAATTGTTAAGGATGATTTTCTGTGAAATTCCCTTATTCAAAAGAATTATTATTTTTTCCAGTATTAAATATATTAAGAATATGATGAATGGAATATATTTTTTTTGAAAGACATTATCATTTAAGACAAATAATGGGAGAATTAAGAGAAATATATCTGCATTCGCATGATAAAAGAAAGTAAAACTTAAAAGAATTATTATAAACATAAATTGGAAATCCTTAATCTCTTTAATCTTTTTGATTTTTATAATAATAATAGAAAAAATGAGAAATAAAATCAGGATTACAAATAGACTATTTATTGAACTAAAAAATGAAGAGAAATTTATTGAGAATATGGAAACAGGCTCATGACTTAATCTCATATGTTCTCGTGTTATCAAGGCATAACTTCTAAAAAAATTAAAGATACTTGTTTTTGTCTGTATTGAAAAGATAAGTATTATAATAAACTGGAATAATAAAGAGATAAAATAAATAAGTATGTTTCTTAATTTAAAACCATAGTAAAACGGAATCCAGTATGATAACGAGGGCTTCACAAAAAGTAGCATAAGTATTAACGGGTTTATAAAAATGTTAAAAATCCATGAATCTTTATGTTTCATAAAATAATCAAACAGAATAAACAATGGAAAATAGAAAAAAAGTGGTTGACCCAAACTAAGATTGCTTCTATAAGGGTCTGTGCATAGGAGTAAAAAGAAAATAATATGAAAATTTTTGTTCTCCTTCTTTAAAAAACTACAAAGAAATAAGCCAAGAATACCAATTATTCCATAGAGTATGGCACCAAAGGAATCACCCAAAAATGTGAAAGGTATTAAAATGTATAATCCCTGTGGTAATATTGTTGGGATTCTCTTGAATTTAAAAAGATAAGGTGATTTTATATATAAATCATAAGGTGATTTTTTATTCAATAAAATATTTGCATTCTCAATCTGAAAGTCGCACCCTATGATGGAAAGTTTAACCAATCCATATATTACACTTAATAAGCCTGAAACGATAACAAATACCAATAAAATCCTTTTGTATCTCATATTAGGATTATTAAGAATATTCAAAAATGTGTCAAGATTTTCTCATAGATTTTATTGTGTAAATTTTTATAATTTGTTTTATTCTCTTTTAATTCCCTTATTTTAAATATAACACCATGTGCTTGATCTTTTTAATTTAAATTACAAAAATATTGACATTTTTTGGGAAAGAGATATTATTATATTATGAAACTTTCAAAACTTTTTGAAGAACTTACATCACTTCCACCTGAATTGAGGGAAGCATTTATAAAAGGATTCTCTATACTTGAAGAGGTAATAGGTGAGATGGTGACGAAG
>Ga0123519_10010979_pt1 | contig 13419 bp, 9 predicted proteins | sample YelNatPaOPRAMG02_FD_87396 | JGI IMG/M metagenome (GOLD analysis project Ga0123519, IMG submission 87396) | Hot spring microbial communities from Yellowstone National Park - Yellowstone National Park OP-RAMG-02 (version 2) | ecosystem: Environmental > Aquatic > Thermal springs > Hot (42-90C) ...
AAAAAATCTTGCAGATATTATTGAAAATTTATATGAAAGCAAAAGCACAGGGCTTTTAACAATAATTTTTGCTTCAGAAAAAAATCTTTTCAAGTTTTATTTTAAAACTGGACAAATCTATTATCTTTCATTTGGATTTAAAAAAGGTGTGCAATGTTTAAATGAAATAATTTCAAGAGAACCTGTTTCATACAATTTCATTCCTCAGATTTCAGTTGATATAACAAGCAATGATATCCCTTCAACCGAAGATATAATAACCACTTTGAGAAATATGAACAAGTTTATCAATTCTGAAGACCCTATGTCTTTTCATTCCTCAGATTTTCAAAAAATAAAAGATGTAATAAAAACAGCATTAATCAGACAGATTGGACCGATAGGAAGTAAAATTACAGAAAAATATATTGCTGAAAAATGGATTCCTGCTAACCCGCCATCTAAGAATGATTTGTTAAATTTGGTCAATTTGTTAAAAGAAGAGATAGAAGACCCTGCATCAAGAAAAGAATTTTTAAATGAGGTAAATAAATTTATCGGAGGGCTATAAATGAAAATAGAATTTGGATTAAGAACAGGAATAGCTTTGCCTCTATTAGCAACTCTAATTGTTGGTATGAGTCTACTGGTTGTTTTTAATTATATTATGCAGGTAAGCCTTTTAAAGGAGGAAGAACAACGAAACATTGAAGCATCAGTTAATACAGTGCAGGTTTTTCTTGAGACATCTACAATACATTATCAACAAATGGCTGCTCTGGTTACGCATATTCCTGATATTCAAGAAGCCATTAATAAAAAAGATAGAAATCGTTTAATAGATAAATTTCTACCCAGTTTTAATTATTTAAAGGAAAATTTTGGTCTTGCTCAATTCCATTTCCATATACCCCCAGCAGTTTCTCTTCTCAGGCTTCATGATCTGGAACACTTTGGTGATAATATTTCAAAAGACCGTAAAACCGTTGTGCAGGTAGAAACAACCCGAAAAGGTGTAAGAGGGGTTGAGATCGGTTTGGGAGGAGTTGGATTAAGAGGTGTAGAACCTGTTTTCTACAAAGGTAACTATGTCGGAAGTGTTGATTTTGGAGGAGGATTAAAAACTGAGATTGAGCAGATTAAAAAAGCAATAAATGCTGAAATTGGAGTAGCTGTTTATAAAGAATTACTTTCTGGCTGGCCAGGTTTAAAAGACGTTAAATATAACTTTGGAGAATGGGTTTCTCTTTATTTTACTGCACAGGACCCAAAACTGTTTATTTCTGAATCTACTTTAAAAAAGGCTTCTCAATCAAAAGAGAAATATTATACTGAAAAGGTTTCTCAATCAGGTAAAGATTATATTATTGTTTATAGCCCCTTTAAAGATTTCTCTGGTAAAACAATAGGTTTTATATATATTGTCAAAGAGAGAATTCTCACTCCAATGAAGGTTTTTACAATTCTTGGTATAAATATTTCAGTTTATATTATAATGCTTATAGTCATTGCTCTTTTGATTGGATATGGCATGAATAAATATGTAATAAATCCGATAGTAACACTTACAAAAATCACAGATGAGATATCAATGGGTAAGACATCTCAGAAAGTAGAAATTAAAGATGCACGAGGAGAAATTGCTATCTTAGCAAAAGCAGTTGAAAGAATGCGTATTACAATGAGAAAACTTCTTGAATAAGGGGTTAAACATGGCAAAAGAAAAAATTTTAGTAGTAGATGATAGCCCTCTTGTAAGAAAGCTTGCGGAAGTTTCTTTACAAGAAGCAGAATATGAGGTTTACACAGCAGCTGATGGAGAAGAGGGGCTGAAAATTGCGGAAACAGTAAAACCTGACCTGATTTTAGTAGACTTTATAATGCCTAAAATGACAGGCTCTCAATTTTGCAAACTAATAAAAGATAATGAAACTCTTAAAGATATTCCTATTATCTTAATTACTGGAAAGGGTGAGACAGTAGGACAAACATTTATTGAAAAATATCAAGTTTTAGACTATTTCATAAAGCCCTTCAAATCAGAGGACCTTATAGAGAAAGTTAGAACAACGTTAAGCAAAGTTCCTGAGCCTATTGTTGACATTTCAGAGCCTGTATCTGAAATAGAGATAAAAGAAGTAGAAGAAATGCAACCTTCTTTAGAAATTCCTGAAGTTGAAGAAATATTATCTCTTGAACAAAAAGAACCCTTACAATTTCCAGAAGAAAAAGAGACTCTTGATGAAATTCTATTAGAAGAATCTCAAGATTTAGCAAAGGAAATTGACTTTGTAGAAATGAAAGAAAACATGGAAATATTAAAGGAGCCTGAATTAGAAATCTCTGAAAAAATAGAAGAAATACCTGAAATAGAAGAAATCAAATCTACTGAAGAATTTTTATTTGAAGAAAAAACTGTCCAACCTGAAGTTGAGGAAATTCAAGCTAAAGAAGAAATTCAAAAAATGGAAGACAGTCCAGCTTATGCTTTGAGTAGTTTAGAGAAATTAATAGAGGATAAATTTAGTAGTTTTTATGAAAAAATTATAACCCTCTTTGATGGTTCTATTGAAGGAATATTCAAAAAATATGGATTGATAAAAGATTCTTCTTTAATTCTCTCAGGAAATTTAAATTTTTTTAAACTTCCTGAAATTTTTTCACTAATAAATTCTAATGGATTAAGTGGTATTTTGACTGTTTATGGAAAAGGGGAAATCTATGAATTTTTATTTATATACGGACAGGTCATTTATGGGATATCAAACTTTCAGAAACAGAAATTCGGTTTTAAACTACTGAATGAACTTTCTCAGGAACAAATTAAAAATATTACTATTGAAGCAATAACGGCTTTGAAAAAATCTCAAATTGAAAACTTTATTTTTGAAAAGAAAGATTTTACTGAGGAATGGTTGTTGAATAAAGAACGCTATACTCCTTCAGAGCTTTTTAAAGAAACATTAAAATGATATAATACAAATTTAAGAGGAAATTAAAATGTATAAAGTTCTTGTTGCTGAAGATTCTACAGTAGATGCAAAATATATTGAGTCCATCCTTAAAGAAGGAGAATATAACATTATTTTTGCAAAGGATGGAGAAGAAACAGAAAACCTGCTTAAAAATGAAAATTTTGATTTAATAATTTTAGATGTGGTTATGCCTAAGAAAAACGGATTTCAGATTTGCAGGGAAATAAAAAAGAATGATAAAACTAAAAATATTCCTGTAATTCTTGTAACTTCTAAAAAGGAAGAAGCTGATAAATTCTGGGGTAAGATGCAGGGTGCAGATGAATATATTACAAAACCTTTTGAACCAATTGACCTTTTGGTAGCTATAAAAAAATGTCTGAAGAAATAAAAGAAACAGAAAAATCTTACTGTGTTTTTGGTATAGGAGAAAGAGAGTTTCTAATACCAAAAGAAAGTGTTATGCAAGTTTTGGATGTTACCCGAATCTTCCCTATTCCGGGGGCACCTGATTATATTGTCGGTGCATTGCCTGTTAGAGGTAAAATCATTCCCGCAGTAGACCTCGCCAAAGTTTATAATATTGAAAGATTAAACTACTCTGATAATAAATTGCTGGTTATTGATGTAAAAGGAGAAAAAATAGGAATTTTATCAGATATTACTCCATTTTTTGTTAATTTTGAATCAGATATAGTTGTGGAGGATTTTATTGATCCTGAAAAATTATTTGAACAACTGAAAGTCAGTTCTCAAAAACCTGCAGAAAAGAGGGATGATAAATAAATCTGAGCTGATAAAATATTTTCTTCTGGAAGCTGATGACTGTTTGAATGTATTAGTTGAAGGGACAGAAGAACTTGAAACCAAAGGATATAACAAAAGCACCATAGAAAGTCTTTTTAGAGCAACTCATACTTTAAAAGGTTCTGCATCTATAGTTAAGTTCAATAAGATTACAACATTGTCTCATAAACTTGAAGATCTCTTTGAAGCTTTATTGAATGGAGAAATAAATTATGATAATTCCCTTATTTATCATATTAGAAACGTTATTAATCTAATCGTTGCTCTTGTAAATGAAGTTCATGAAGCAGGAGAAGAAAAAAGCGAAATTGAAAAGGAAGTTATAGAATTAATTGATAATATTTTAAATAAAAAAGAGATTCCTGCAGTGCAACAAAAATCTGTAATTTTTGATGCCCTCCCAGTAACTGATAATGTAAGAGTTGAGCTAAAAGTTATTGAAAATATATTTGCTTCCTTGAGCGAGGTTCTTGTTCAGAAAAATACCATAACCGATAAAGAAAAAGAACTATTCCACATTGTTGAAGAAATATCAAATAGCGGAAAAAAGCTTTTAAAAGAAATAACGGACTTTTCAGATATGTACTGGTTAAGCACATATGAAAGAGGGCAGAAAGTAATAGATAGTTTTTTTGTTGACTTTAGTGACCTTGAGTTTGACAGATATGATGAATACCACATCTTTTTAAGAAAAATTCAGGAAATAACAAATGATATAACAGAGGGTATAAATTCTTTGTTTATTTTTTCTGAAAACCTCTCATCTCACTTTAAATCTTTGGGCAGAGAAATCAATTATTTAAAAGACAGTTTAATTGAGATAAGAATGATACCTATCGGAAAACTTTTACACAGACTTTCTGAAGCCATTAAGGAAAACGCAAAAGACATAGGAAAAACTGTTGAAATAGATATTAAAGGAGCAGAAATAAAAATTGATAAACCTGTTTTTGACTCACTATATGAGCCAATTATTCATATTCTTCGTAATGCTATCCAGCACGGGATTGAATCTTTTGAAGAAAGAATAAAAAAAGGCAAAGAACAAACAGGTCATATAAAAATTGATGTAAAAAAAGAAGGGAAATATATAGTCATTGCTATCAAAGACGATGGTAGAGGAATAGATATTGATAAAGTAAAAGAAATAGCTGTGCAGAAAGGATTGATTTCTTCAGAATATACATCTTTTATTTCCGAGGAGGAAATTCTTTCTTACATATTTGTCCCTGGGTTTTCAACTTCAGATGAGATAGATTTCCAAAGTGGAAGAGGAATGGGGCTTAATATTGTTAAAACAGCTATTTCAAAACTTAAAGGCACAATAGAAGTTTTTTCAGAATTAGATAAAGAAACCACATTCATAATAAAAATTCCGCAATCATTAACTATTAGCAATCTTCTGATTTTTAGTTCTCATAATCTGGATTTTGCAATACCTATTAATTATATTGAAGAAATTTTAACACTGGAAGATTTTCCCCATGCACTTGAAGAAAGAAGCATTAATCATAAAAACAGAATTATCCCTGTTAAGATATTTTCAGAAATTTTTTTCTCTTTAAATGGCAAAACACTTCAGAAGGGTTATATAATTGTTTTTAATTTTTCAGGGATAAGAAAAGGACTTATTGTTGATGAGATTTTAGGACATGAGGAAGCAACAGTTCACAATTTTGGCAAATTTCTTGAAGGGTTAACACAGTATCTTGGCTATTTTATATCTGGCAAAGGTAGTCCAAGATATGTCATTGACCCATTGAAATTATTTGAAGAAGAATTTATATTTACAGGCTTATCTGATAAAATTACAGAATCTTTCATATACTCAGGGTCTGTTCTGGTTGTAGATGACTCTATAAGCGTAAGAAAAACTCTTCAAAGTGTTCTTGAAGCAAAAAAATTAAGGGTATACACTGCAAAAGATGGTGTTGAAGCACTAAATTTACTTGAAAGAAACAAGGTTGACATGGTGGTAACTGACCTTGAAATGCCTGTTATGCACGGCTATGAACTTATCAGTAGATTAAGAAAAGATGCGAGATTTAAAAATTTGCCGATTATTGTTCTTACCTCAAGAGGAACCAAAAAGCATGAAGAAAAAGCTTTTGAGTTAGGTGCAGATGGATATATTGTTAAGCCCTTTGATGAAAAGACTATAGAAGAAGAAATTCTTGACAGATTAAAACTTTTATAATAAAGTATTCGTATAATATTCTGACTTCTTTATCAAACTTTAAATTTTTCTGCTACATTAACAAGCTCTTTTGAAGTATCTGCCAAAGAATTAGATACATCTGTAAGTTCAGTAGTTATTCCATATATATTTTCAGTTACTTCCTTAACTGTTTGAGCTGAATTTACCTGACTATCTGTTATTTCTTTCTGTTTCAATGTTGATTCATTAATTTCACCTATAATTTGTCCGATATTTTTTATGATTGAGTCAATTTTTTCAAATACTGATGTAGTCTGGCTTACCATTGTAGTTCCTGTCTCAACATAATTAGTTTCCTCCTCAAGATTTTTTGTAACAGCTGTTGCTTCTTCCTGAATTGCTGTGATAATATCTGCGATATTTTTAGATGATTTAGCTGTTTTTTCAGAAAGTGTCCTTATTTCTTCAGCAATAACAACAAATCCTTTCCCCTCTTCTCCTGCTCTTGCTGCTTCAATTGACGCATTCAAGGCAAGGAGATTTGTCCTATTTGCTATGTCACTGATTATTGTTGATATTGTTCCTATCTCCATTAATTTTTCTGAAAGAAGTTTCATCCTTCTGTTTATTCCCTGAACAGCTGTTCTGATTAACTGCATACTATTAATTGTTTCTGTAACAATTTCGTTACCCTTAATAATTGCATTCATAGCTTCTTTTGAAACATCTGTAGCAACTGTTGTCTTTTCTTTTGTCTGGTAAGCAATTTCTGCAGCTTCTTCAACAAGTGATGCTATTTTCTCAATTTCCTGTTTCTGGATTTCTGCTCCTGTTTGTAGTTTTTGGATTATATCATTGAGAATGTTACTTTTTTGACCAACATCTTCTGCTGAATTTTTAACTTCTTTAATAAGTTCGCTCAATCCATCTGTCATAAGATTAAATGCATCTGCCAATGAACCAAAAACATCTGGAGTAACTTCTGCTCTCTGAGTAAGGTCTCCTTCAGATGCCTGAGTCATTATCTGTAAAAATTTTATGATGTTATTCTGCATTTCTTTCTTTTCTTCTTCTGTCTGGATAAGCGTGGAAAGTTTGTCCATCATTTGATTAAAAGTATCTGCAATTTTTTGAAACTCATCACCTGTCTTTAATTTTATTCTTTTTTCAAAATTTCCTTTTCTTATAGTTTCCATAGCCTCTTCAATTTCTGCGAGAGGAGATACAATCTGTTTTTTAAACCAAAAAACATTAGCTGTTGATATTCCTATTAATGCTATAGCAAATATACCGAGGACAGGAGCAAATTTCAAAAGACTATTTAGAACTCCCATCTTTTTCATAATAAATTCTTCTCCATAAATTTCATATCCTGTTATGACAAGTCCTGCAAGAAGAATAATGGTGGAAAGAATAATAGATAGGTTGAATATAATAAGAAATTTTTTATAAAGACCTGATGTTCTTTTTAGTTTTGATTTAAAGCCTTCAGGCATAATAACCTCCTTCGTAAAAAATTAAACTTATAAAGTATGTAGAAAAAATCCTTTAATTGTCAACAGTTAAGATATTTTCCTAACATTATCAATTCAACTTTGCAACTCGTTTTTTGCCTCTAAATTAATAATGTCAGGAAATTTATTAGGCTCGCTTGTAATTCAGCTCAAACAAGTTTTTTTATAACATAAATTACTTTTCCGTAAACTTTAACGTAATTAGGAGACACATCCATCACAGGATAATTTCTATTATCACTTATTATTCGCAGAATTTCAGAGGGATATAATATCTGGATTCTTTTTATCATTAAATTATTAAGTATTTCAATTGCATAAATTCCACCTTGTGGCTCAATTTCTCTTAATCTCTTGTTAATAATAACTAAATCTCCTGAATGCAATGTTGGCGCCATATCATCACCTGAGATTTTTAAAATGGTGATATTATCAATATTTCCTATTTCTTGTCTGATTTCCTCATCAATTTTAATTTTTATAGAATGAGTTTTTTCAGAGTCATCATAATATTTATATTCAATAAAAGGAACTGTTATAAAATCTGTATCATGAGCCTTTTCAGAATAATCTTCGTCACCTATTAATAACCACCCAGGATCACAATCAAGCTCTTTAGCCAAATGGCTAAGTAAATTAGCATCAGGTATCCTGTGACCATTTTCATATTTGCTTAGCGTAGGATAGGCAATACCAAGCCTTCTGGCAAGTTCTTCCTGCGTAAGTCCCTTTTTAATTCTTGCCTGCTTTATTCTTTCGCCCAATTTAATCATTTTTTTTTATCTTTCATTTTGATATCTTTTCAAAAATATTGACTTTTTTTATTCATTTGTTTAAAATTTTCATAATTAATTTAAATAAAAGAATAAAAATTTAATATAACGGCTAAAATTTGCCAATGGCAAAAAGGGGTTTTTTATGTATTTTGCAGAATTTTTCATTTTAAATATTATACCAGTTTGTTTCATCCTATGAACTACAAAAAAATCTTCAACAAAACTTTTTATGTTATTTTATTTATTTTGTTTTTAACAGTTCTCTGTGGGTTAATTGTAGCAAAAATTCATTCAACAGACTTAGAAAATCATTATAAAGAAAAACTTTTATTAGAAGCACAATTGCTTTCTCAGATTATCAATCCTTCTGTGGTAAAAAAAGCCTACTATGATGGCAATGCTTATCAATTAATTTTTAATCAAATAAATACTTTTAAAAAGGATGCTTCTTTTGTTGATGCAATTTATACAGTAATTTTAACAGAACAGGGGTTTAAATTTGGTCCTTCAACTTACAAAAAAGAAGGTTCTATTCCTGCTTTAGCGTTAAAAGCTTTTAAAGACAAACAGATTCTATTTGATAAAAATAAAACTTCAGTAACTGCCTATGTACCTGTTTTTGATATTGAAACAGCTAAGATAGTGATGATACTGGCTTTTGAAGTGGATGCAAAAAAGTGGCGAAGAAATATAAATAGCGATTTTTTAAAGTATTTCATTTTTACAGTTCTCTGTATTTTTTTGCTTATTGGTATCATTATTTTTTTAGCAAAAAGTTTATTCATAGTAAACTACCTTTCTAATTTCCAGATAAATATCAAACATTTTATGCCTCTAATTATAGGACTATGTCTTGGAATAATTATCTGGGGATTTTACAACTACTACTATGAAATTCAAAGACTTAAATGGGATGTAATGCTTTACAAGAAAAATACCCTGTTTAAATGGGATGAATATGTTAAAGACCAAATTAATATTTTTAAAAATGAAACAGAAAACATTCTGAAAAACAATGAAACTATTAAAGCATTTTTTAATAAAGACCGTAAAGCTTTAAATCACAAAATTCAGCCTGTTTTTAGTGAGCTAAAAAATAAATATTTCACAACACATCTTATATTTGTTGAGCCAAATGGAAAAGTATTTCTGAGAGCACATATGCCTGAAAAATACGGTGACAAAAGAATTACGCCCATATTGAGTGAAGCAAGCTATACAGGTAAAAACTCATGGGGCGTTGAAACAGGAACTCTGGGAGGATTTTTATTGAGTTATGCAAGGGTATTAAAAGATAAGGGAAAGACTATAGGTTATATTGTTATCGGTATTCAGATATTTGAGCTTTCCAAGAATTTTTTTAGAGAAAGCGATTCTGAGCTTCTAACAATCGCCTACAAAAACTTAATGAATAAGGAAGTCTTTGAAAAAGGGAAGAAAAACTATGGTTATACGGGACAGTGGGATGATTATCCAGATATAGTTATTTTAAATCAGACAATGGAATCTATACCCTTTAAGATTCAAAGAATGCTCAGACAAAGGATGTTCTATGAAATAGAGCCTTTTTATTTTAAAAAAGATGCCTCAGTTTATGGATGTGATGCAATTCCTTTATTGTCTAAAACTGGGCATATAGCCGGATATCTTTTAGTAATGAAAGACTTTGATTTTTTATGGTCTGTTATCAGTAATAGAAATCTTTTAAATTTGGTTTTTGTTTTAACATTGGGTTGTGGAAACCTTTTTATGTTATGGATTTTAACGGGAAATGCAAATAGAAAACTTGATGAGACATTCCATATTTTGCAGGAAAAAGAAAGAGCACTTGAAGAAGAAGTTGTTCGTTCTAAAGAGCTTGCAATTCAAGCAAAAAGCGCGGATTTTTCAAAAACTCAGTTTCTTATGAGCATGAGCCATGAGATTCGCACTCCTTTAAATGCAATTGCAGGAATCACGCATCTACTTTCTAAAACTTCTCTTAATTTTCAACAGCAGGACTATTTAAAAAGAATAAACAATGCATCAGAAGCACTTATTGAAATTATAAATACTATTCTTGACTTTTCAAAAATAGAGGCAGGCAAGCTTGAACTTGATACAAAAGAGTTTAAGCTTGATGATTTAATAGAGAAGGTAACATCAATCTTTGTGCCAAAGTGTAATGAAAAGGGTATTAAATTTAATCTCTATATTAGCTCTGATGTGCCAAATAGACTCATAGGAGACCCTTTAAGGCTTAAGCAAGTTCTTATGAATCTTCTCTGGAATGCTTTGAAGTTTACTGAATCTGGCATGATAGAGCTTTCAATAAAAGTTATGGAATGGATAAAAGACAATCAACTTAGGCTTCTTTTCAGTGTAAGAGATACAGGAGTTGGTATTGCTGAAGAAAAAAAGAAAGAAATCTTTGAACCTTTCACACAGCTTACATATAAAGAAAAAGGCACAGGACTGGGATTGGCATTATGTAAAAGGCTTGTAGAAATGATGGGAGGAGAAATAACTGTAGAAAGTGAGTTAGGCAGAGGAAGTGATTTTAAATTTACAGTTTTATTTGAATTTGTTCCTGCTGAGCCTCATATTTTATCAATGCTTCAAGGAAAAACAGCTTTGTGTGTGGATGACAATCCTGAGTTATTGAAAATTCTTAAAGAAAATCTTGAAAGCATGGGTTTATCAGTGACTTCAGAGAGTTCAGGTAAAGAGGCATTGAAAATAGCTCAGAAAAAATTTGTTGACTTCTTCATTGTAGACTGGACAACAAGTGATTTAACTGGCAAAGAAGTTATTGATTACATTGAAAAAAATATAGAGACTAAACCATGCATGATTATTCTGATTCCCTACAAAGATGTAAGCATTGTTGAGAAGATGAATCTAAGGCAGATAGCTAAAATTCTGATAAAGCCTGTGGTTCGTTCATTGCTTCAGGATGCTTTGTTAGAGTGCTTGGGTCTTTTAAAAAAAGAAGAGAAACTACCTGAAGATATTTCATTTAAAAAAGGAAAGATTCTGGTTGTAGAAGACGATGAAATCAATCAGATTGTAATTAAAAAGATTTTACAGGAAGCAGGATTTACTGTTGATATTGCTGAAAATGGTAAAAGAGCAATCCAGAAACTTAAAGAAAATAAATTTGATGCGATTTTAATGGATATTCAGATGCCTGAAATGGATGGGATTGAAGCAACGAAGCTGATAAGAGAAGAATTAAAATTTGAAACAATTCCTATTATAGGCTTAAGTGCTCATGCCTTTAAAGAAGAAAAACAAAAAGCACTGGATGCTGGAATGGATGATTATTTAACAAAGCCTGTTAATCCTGAAGATTTGTTTAAAACTCTTTCAAAGTGGTTTAAATCTGAAGAAACAACTTTCAAAAACTTACCTTCAATTATTGATATGAAAACTGCTCTTTCAAGGCTTTCAGGGAATGAAAAACTTTACTTAGAAATTCTTAAAAAGTTTTATATGGAGTACAAAGACAAATCAGAATTTATAGAAAATCTTATTGCAAAAAAAGATTTTAAAGAAGCATCAATGCTTATTCATAAAATTAAAAGTATAGCAGGCACAATCGGTGCTATGAGACTTTCTGAACTTTCAAAAGAGCTTGACAGAAAACTTTTACAAGGAGAGCTTGATATAGAACTTTTCAATGAATTTAAAGAAGAGCTTAATAGAATAATTTCAAGTATTGCTTTACTTAAATAAATCCCTCAAAAAGGAGGTTTTGAAATGGAAGCAGAAATAGCAGTATCAGAGAGAAAGCTTTCTGAAGCAGACCGAATACTTCAGCTTGTCACATTCACACTTGGAGGAGAAGAGTATGCGGTAGACATTCTCAAGGTTCAGGAAATAAACAGAATGAAGGAGATAACAAGAGTTCCCAATGCTCCCTATTATGTGGAAGGTGTTATTAATCTTAGAGGCAAAGTTATTCCTGTAGTAAGTCTCAGAAAAATGTTTGGCTTACCAGAAGAAGATATGGCGCAGCAGAAGATAATGATAATGGACATACATGGAGTAACTATAGGATTGATAGTAGATACAGTATCAGAAGTATTGCGTATATCAGCAAACATTGTTGAGCCACCACCAGCGATGACTTACTCAGTAAGTAGTGAGTTTATTTCAGGAATAGCGAAGTTAGAAGACAGACTTATAATTCTTATTAATATGGACAGACTTATAGGTAAGGATAAAACTGATAGCATCATTGATGCTTCAGAAAAAATAGCAATTGAAAATTAAGAGGGGGTGTAAAGATGTTTAAAAACATGAAGTTATGGAAAAAATTAGCATTATCATTCTCTGTGCTTATAGTTTTTATGCTGGGATTGATAGGATATTTCTTTTTCTCATTGAATGGTATATCTCACGATTTAGATAGAATTGTTAATGTGAATAACAAAAGAGCAGAGGCAGCTAATACTATGATAGATATGGTAAGGGAGACAGTTATGGCGATGAGAAATATACTTCTTATAAAGGATATGAATGAAAAGAAAAAATTACTTGACAGAATAGAAAAAGAGTATAAACCAACATACTATGAAAAACTAAAATTGATAGAATCCCTTACTCCTTCTAATGATGCAAAAGCATGGGAAATTATTAAAAAAGTAAAGGCTGCGGGCGAAAAAGGTTTTTCATTAAATGATAAAGTAATACAATTGTCTCTCAGCGGCAAGAATGATGAAGCTATTGATTTTATGCTTAAGGAAGCAAGAGAGCCAATCAGACAATGGATAACAGATACTAATGAACTTATTGCTTATCAGGAAGAAAGAAATAAACTTAGATTTGAAGAGGCTGTAAATATAATTAATCAGTCAAAACTATTGAGTATTGGTATTGGAATGATTTGTACGGTCTTATCTATATTTATTGCTTTATTTCTAACAAAAAGCATTACACAACCTATCAACGAAATAGTGGAAAAACTTGCTAAAGTAGCTCAAGGTGATTTAACTATAGATATCAAAGTAAATAGAAAAGATGAAATGGGTATATTAATGAATTCCTTGAAAGATTCTATAGAAAGCATAAAACGCCTTATAGCAGAGTCAAAGACAATCTCAAGCTCTCTTGCCTCCTCCTCTGAAGAACTTTCAGCAACAACAGAAGAGATATCAAGAAACCTCAAATCCCAGACAGAAAGAGCAAGCCAGATAGCCTCTGCAGCAGAAGAAATGAGCCAGACA
>Ga0123519_10010982_pt1 | contig 13417 bp, 10 predicted proteins | sample YelNatPaOPRAMG02_FD_87396 | JGI IMG/M metagenome (GOLD analysis project Ga0123519, IMG submission 87396) | Hot spring microbial communities from Yellowstone National Park - Yellowstone National Park OP-RAMG-02 (version 2) | ecosystem: Environmental > Aquatic > Thermal springs > Hot (42-90C) ...
GATTCTCGACGTTTTGAGCGGCAAACGCGCCTTTTCTGACACGCTTCACACCAAGCCCATGGCCGTCTATCGGCTGGGTCCTCCGGCAGAGCAATAGAACAAACACCCGGTGTGAAATGAGAAATTGACAGCTCGCCGCCATGAGGACTATGCTCCTGGGGCTCGCTAATGGATTCTGGTATGAATATGGTTTCGAGATTGAAACCAGCGGCTCTTGCTCTGTTATTCACCTCTCCGCTTGCATTCGCTTTGCCCGCGCCATCCGGATTGACAGCATCGTGCTCGAATCAGGATACGCAGATCGTTCTGTCCTGGAACCAGGTGCCAACGGCGGCGGGATATTGTATCTACAGGCTCAAACCCACGCCTGTTCAGGCAGAAGGAACGGTGAGCGCGGGAACCGCGACCAATACCGTATCATGGGTAAATCCGGAGAGAGCCGGCGATGGCCGGTACGACACCGGCACATACACCTCGGGCGGATATTCTTCAAACGACTGGATTCAGATCTCTTTCTCTCCGCCGCGCAGGGTCGGCGCCGTAGGCGGATTCCTCGCAGCCCTGCATGAACATCCCAACTGGATACGCGGCGTATGGACGCTTTACATAAATGATGCTGCGGTCGGCACCGGCAACCCTGGCGACGGCGGCAGGGTGGTTTACAGGAGGCTTTTCGAAGGCACGCCCACAAATGCGTCAACCGTTCGCGTGGAGCTTACTGGAGGCGCCACCGACCCGGGCTCTTCATTGGGCGAAATTGATGTTTGGGAATTCGATTGTCTGGCCACCAACCTGGGCGCAGCCAGCACAACGTTCGTTCATTCGGGCGTGAGCAAGGGTGTCTCATATTCCTATTACGTCACGGCTTGGACTGCCGGCGAAGAAAGTCCGCTGTCCAACATCGCGAGCATCAAGGCAGGGGACCGCGACGACACGAACACTTCGGACCTTGCGGCAGAATTTGTCGCAGCACCTTGCTATTCGAGCGTTCGGCCCGGCTGGACAGATCTGCGCCCGCCGCGCGTGAAGCCTCCGGATCCTCCTGGTTCGCTGAGGCTCAGCGGCGCGTCCCTGAAGTGGGATCTGTCTCCAACCGAAGGCGCAAGCGGGGATGTCGAAAAATACGTCGTGTACAGGTCGGCGGCTGGCGTCACCACCAACTCAGCTTTCAACATCCAGACCAACGGTTTCCTCAGGTCCAAACGCAACTTTCCCACCATGCAGGGAGTGCTTGACGGAACCATCGCCAACGTGGGTGATCGCGCCCGTTGGGCCAACTATGCCGAGTCAGACGACATAGTGGATTTCGGCCGGAGCAACTTCTATGCGATAACAAGGCTGGTCATACATCAGAGCAGGGATGGGCTCGGCGCGCAGCAGCACCATTATCGCCGGTGTTATCTGGAAACTTCCGGCGGCTACATGGTCGGGTACAACGGCATCCTCACCGGCGGAGGCGCCGGAGCGATTGATTTCTACAGCACGGCGCTCTACTGCGCTACAGTTTTCAGCTCTACGGACGACAGCGGTTATGCCACGTTCGGTGTTGCTCCGAAGGCAGCCGGCGCGATTCCCAACGCCTGGATCGTCGGAGACTTCCTCGTCATTCACATGTGCAATGGCGAGAATAACATCCGGCACGCTGAGTATGAAATACTCGGGTTTCCGGTTCAGCAGGTCGGCGAGACGCCGGCCGGAACTGCAATCTTCGCTGACCTTTCGTCAAAACAGGGCCTGATCTACACATATTTCGTCGTTGCAGAGGATCACGCCGGAAACCAGAGCGAACCTGCGTTCGCCACGTTCGTCATCCCGGCCCGCGGCACGGTTGTTCTTGTCAAATAGCCGCATTTTGCAAAGGCGGTTTCCCCCATGGGAGACTGCTGGGGATTCTGCCGGCCGACCGGCTCCTTTTTTTTGTTCTTGCCGCTGACAACCGGATGACATTCAAATGTCGCGTGTTGCGGCCGGTAGTGCGACCCGGCCATGTGTCCCGGATTTTGCGTTCGAGAAACGGCCGGTTTGCATGCGTGACTCGGGCCAATCGCAAAATCCGGGTTTGCCGAACGCAAAAAAGGATGAAAGGCTTCAGAATCGGAAAGGTTTCCATCGGGAAAACACCGCGCGTCGTGGGCTGCCTCTCGACCCTGCGGGAGCCATCCTTCGTGGCGAAAGCAGCCCGTTTGGGCTGCGACCTGGTCGAGATGAGGCTCGACAGGATCGGTCCTTTCAGGTCCGGGTGGATGGATAACGCGCGCGGCATTGAAAAAGCCGGCGTGCCTGTGATTGTCACCCTGCGCTGGGCAAGGGAAGGCGGGCTGTGGACCGAATCGGACCTCGGCAGGGAGCCGATTCTGCTCAGCGCCATCGAGGCATTTTCGTGCGTTGATATAGAACTGGCGAGCGCGCTTTGTCTTCCGCTCGCGCGCAGGGCCGAAGAGCTCGGCAAGCGCCTGATCGTTTCGTTTCATGATTTTCGCCTCACTCCTCCCCTCGACGCGCTTCGCCAGATCGTGCGCAGAATCAACAGGATTCCGTGCGCCATTCCAAAAATAGCGACCATGGTGACGTCGGAGGCCGACATATTCGCCCTGCGCAGTCTTCTCGAGTCGGAGAACGAAAGGCCGCTGTGCGTGATCGGCATGGGGCCGTTGGGAAGCAGAACGCGCCTGCTGTTTCCGTCGCTCGGCTCATGCCTGGCGTACGGTTACCTCGACGTTCCTGCGGCGCCGGGCCAGTTGAGAGCCTCGGCCATTGCCTGGCAATTGAAAACGAAAGAGGTAGAGCGAAGAAATCATGAACCTTCTGGAAAGAACTCTGCTGGCCGTAAGGGAACCGGACATGGCGCTTGCCGGCCCCGTCGCGCGAAGGCTTGACAGTCTCACGAAGCCGCAGGACAGCCTCGGCCGTCTCGAAGAGATCGCGCTGCGATACTGTCTGGCCCGCGGAACCGCGATGCCGGAACCCGGGCCGAAGAAAATAGTCTGCATGGCCGCTGACCACGGTGTTGCGGAGGAGGGAGTTTCAGCCTATCCGCAGGCCGTGACCGCGCAGATGGTTGCGAACATGCTCGCGGGCGGAGCGGCCATCAACGTGCTTGCTCGCCACACAGGCGCTGAACTCGAACTGGTGGACATGGGCGTGGCTGCCGACCTTTCGCGCATGGCAGGGCTGCGTTCCTGCAGGATACGCGCCGGATCGAACAACATTGCGAGGGGTCCGGCCATGAGCGTTGAGGAGGCGGTCCGCGCCGTCGAAACCGGCATATCAATCGCACGCGAAGCAGCCTCTGGCGGGTTCGCATTGCTCGGAACCGGCGACATGGGCATAGCCAATACCACTCCATCCTCCGCTCTTTTCGCCGCGCTGCTTCCATGCAGGCCTGCGGAGGTTACGGGAAGAGGCACAGGAGTTGACGACGCCGGCCTGCAGAGAAAACTCGCAACCATAGAAAAGGCGCTCAGCGTGAACCGGCCCCGGCTCGGCGATCCTCTTTCGGCGCTTGCTGCGCTCGGCGGCTTCGAAATTGCGGGCATAGCGGGCCTGATCATAGGCGGAGCGGCATTCCGGCTGCCGGTTGTCGTTGACGGATTCATATCGTCAGCAGCGGCTCTGTGCGCGATAAGAATGAATCCGGCTGTGGCCCGCTATATCTTTTTCAGCCACGTTTCAGCCGAAGCCGGACATCGCTTTGTCATGGATCGGATCGGAGAGAGGCCGGTGCTGGATCTCAGCATGCGGCTTGGCGAGGGCACCGGCGCGGCTATCGCCATGTCGGTCATAGAGGCTGCGCTCAAGCTTTACAGGGAAATGGCCACATTTGATTCCGCCGGCGTCAGCTCGCGAGAAGGAGCCTGAAGAAATCTTTGCAATTCGCTCCATTCGCGGCGCCATGCGCCGGCTCATCGAAAAATGCGGAATGAAAATTGGCGTTGAAAAGCTCGTTGAACGGCTCTTGCGTTCGATGAATGGCAGGATTGCATCAACCGCCGGATCCGCGGCCTCGGATCTGCCGTACTCGGGCGGACCGCAAAAGCCTGGCCTGGCGGTCGCTCTTGCGTGCCTGTGGCTGCTGGTTCATCTGGCTCCGGTCTGTGCGGCCGCTCCGCAGGCCGGTTCTTCCCTTGGCACCAACGATCTCAATTCTCTGATCTGTCGCCTCGGGGCCGCGACATTTGCTCAGCGCCGAGCAGCCCGCGACGCGCTCTCTCAACTGCTGGCCGCCGGAGATCCTGCCGTTCTTTCCGAGTGCGTTTGCGCGTACCGGCGCTCCGATGACCCGGAGGTGCGGCTCCAATTGCTGCAACTCCTCATGGAAGTGTTCGAAGATCGGATCAGGAAGTTCGGACGCGGATTCCTCGGAATCCGGCTGGAGCCGGTCCGGTTCGCCGGCCAGGACGGACGGATCTGGACAGGAATCCGGATAGTCGGCTTTCTGCCTGACTCAGCCGCCGCAAAAGCCGGACTCAGGGAAGGAGACATTATCGTCTCCGCCGACAGTCTCGATCTCGACACCGAACCGGATCCCTCGATGTTCACTTCCTACATCCAGTCCAGAATCCCGGGTTCGCGGGTGGTTCTGCGGGTGTTTCGCGGCGAGGCAATCGAGACTGTGGATGTGACGCTGGGGGCCATCCCCGAGGATCTGCAGGAGAACATGGCCATGACGGACACAGAGAAGAAGAGGCTGTTTCGTCTGTGGCTCAAGAGTTTGGACCCCGAGCCTTCCAGATAGCAGGAGACTGACAATGTATGCGATACGTCCGCGACCGAAGGGTGCCGATGGGAACCCTTCGCGAGGTGAAAGATCCGGTTATCATGTTCAACACGTTCCGTTTTGGCGGCGAAGCCTGTGCGCTGAAGCGAGCAGAAGGTTTCAAGGCGCAGAATCTTCGCTGCCCGCAGGAAATACTCGGGCTTGGCGCCTTCGACTGGTGCCGATGGTCAATGTTGACGAATATAGCAGTCAACTCAGCGTTTGACTTGCAAACATGAGCGGGCAATGGACAATGACCGGCAGGAATCGACTCGTGTTCTGACTGAACGCAGAAAGCTGGCGTCATTCGAGGAGGCATCATGCGCAGGGCACAGATCATACTCGACCGCGATTTCGTGATTGGCGATGTGGACCCAAGGTTGTTCGGCTCATTCATCGAACATCTGGGAAGGGCCGTGTACAGCGGCATCTACGAGCCGGGACATCCCCGTGCGGACGCTGACGGATTCCGAACCGACGTCAGCGAACTGGTCAGGGAACTGGGCGTGACTATCGTTCGGTATCCGGGCGGCAACTTCGTGTCAGGATACAACTGGGAGGACGGCATCGGACCGCTGGAAAAAAGGCCCAGGCGCCTCGACCTTGCATGGAAGTCGCTCGAGACCAACCAGGTCGGAACAGACGACTTTGTCCTGTGGTGCCGCAAAACCGGCGTGGAGCCGATGATCGCCGTAAACCTCGGGTCGCGCGGTCCGGCAGACGCCGCGCGTCTGGTGGAATACTGCAACGTGCCGTCAGGCACCGCCCTGAGCGATCTTCGCAGGGCCAACGGGTTCGCCGAACCCCACAGAATCAGGGTCTGGTGTCTGGGCAACGAAATGGACGGCCCCTGGCAGATAGGCCATAAGAACGCCGCAGAATACGGGCGTGTCGCATGCGAGGCCGCCAAGATGATGAAATGGGTTGATCCTGATATCCAGCTTGTCGCCTGCGGTTCGTCCGGACGAGGCATGAGCACGTTCGGAGCGTGGGAACTGGCGGTTCTGGAGGAGACCTACGACCATGTGGATTATCTCTCCCTGCACACTTACCTCGGCAATTGGGACAAGGACTCCGCCTCGTTCTTCGCCAGGGCGGAGGAAATGAACGATTTTATTTCCGAGACAGTCGCTCTCTGCGACGCGGCGGCCGCGAAACGGAAGTCCCGCAAACGGATGATGCTGTCCTTCGACGAATGGAACGTGTGGTATCACCAGGGCTTTGATTCGAACAAGGCGCGGGGCTGGCTCGAGGCGCCGCCGCTGCTGGAGGACATTTACACGGTCGAGGATGCTCTGGTGGTAGGCGGCATGATAATAACCCTGCTCAATCACGCTGATCGGGTGCGCATCGCGTGCCTCGCCCAGCTTGTCAATGTTATCGCCCCGATCATGACCGAAAAGGGCGGCCGATGCTGGCGGCAGACCATCTTCCATCCGTTTGCGCAGACCGCGGCGCTCGCGCGCGGCGGGATCGTTCTCAGGCCTGTGGTGAAATGTCCGGTGTACGACTCCAAGGCGCGCGAAGGAACGCCTGTTCTGGCCGCGGCGTGCGTGCTCGACCCGGATGGCGGATCCCTGGCGATTTTCGCGGTCAACAGATGCATTGGCAGAGACGGAGCGATCGAGCTTTCGGTTGACCTGCGGGCGTTTCCACAGATGAAGGCGGCCCAGTGGACTGTTCTGACCCACAGGAACCTGAAGGCCGTGAACAGCGCTTCCAGGCCGGAGGCTGTACGGCCCCGACCGGTGGCCGGGGCTTCGCTCGCTGGAGGACGCCTTTCGGCAATTCTTCCGCCCGCATCCTGGAACACGATTGTGCTGAGAAGCAGGAAATAGGATTTCGACCCTGGAGGAAAATACCATATGAAAAATGGCGGACTGAAGTCGCAGTGGCCGGTCCTGCGCGTGTACAACGAAGAGCATCTGCATCGCATAGCTCTTCCGCTCGGCGGCATAGGTACGGGCACGGTTTCGCTCGGAGGACGGGGCGACCTGCGGGACTGGGAAATCATGAATCGTCCGGCGAAGGGATTCTATCCGCCCGGACAGGGTTACATCACGCCATGCCTGGGGTTCGTGCTTTACGCAAGGCCGGCCGGCTCGAACGCCTCTTCCCGACTTCTCGAAGGGCCGCTGGATTTTGCGGATTACGAAGGCTCGAACGGCATTTGCGTCCCGAATCACGGCATGCCGCGCTTCAGGCGCTGCAGTTTCGCGGCGGCGTATCCCCTCGGCCAGGTGTTCCTCAGCGACCCTGATTCGCCGCTGAAAGTCCGCCTCGAGGCATTCAACCCTCTCATCCCCGGCGACAGCGACAACAGCGGTCTGCCTGTAGCCGTTTTCCGCTATGTCCTGCTGAACGAAAGCGGCAGGCGCGTGGAAGCCTCTGTGTGCGGCACGATCCCGAACTTCATCGGCGTGGACGGGTCCACGCCCACGGGCGTGCAATGGACCGGCGAGCCCGACTACCGCGGCGGATTGAAGGGAAACAGGAACGAGCACCGTAAATCCGGCAACATCCACGGAGTTTTCCTCTTTTCACGCGAACTCCATCCGCTGTCGCCGGCGTGGGGCACGATTGCCCTTGCGGTTCTGGGCTGCGCTGATTCGGCCGTCACATGGCGCACAGGCTGGGCTGAAAAGAAATGGAACGACTCGTTTCTGGATTTCTGGGATGATTTTTCGTCCGACGGACGGATCGAGGAAAGGGAGCATGTCTCCGCTCCGGATCCGAAGGCGTCGCTCTGCGCAAGCATCGTGATCGGGCCCCATTCATCAAAAGCGATCACCTTCCTGCTCGCATGGCATTTCCCCAACAGGAAGACATGGACGCCGGCGCCGAAACCCGAAAAGAAACCTGCGCAGCAGTGTTGCGGAGCGGAGTGCCCTGCGGCCGGAGATTCCGGCGACCCGGATCAGATAGGCAACTACTACACGACCCTTTTCAGGGATGCGTGGGACGTTGTGGAAAAGGTCGCGCCGCGGCTGCCTGAGCTGGAACGCAAGACGGTGGAGTTCGTACGGGCTTTCTGCGGGAGCGACCTGCCTGATCCTGTGAAGGAAGCTGCTCTGTTCAATCTCAGCACCCTTCGCACCCAGACATGCTTCCGGACGCCGGACGGTTTCCTTTTCGGTTGGGAGGGATGCCATGACCGGGCCGGCTGCTGTCATGGGTCATGCACCCATGTTTGGAATTACGAAAATGCCGTGGCTCATCTTTTCGGAGATCTTTCGAGGAATGCGCGGCGGCTCGAGTTCCTGCATGCGACCGATGAACGGGGCCTCATGAGCTTCAGGATCAACCTCCCCCTGAGCCGGGCACAGGAATTCGGCAAGGCGGCGGCTGACGGCCAGATGGGATGCATCGTGAGAGCGTTCCGGGACTGGAAACTTTCGGGAGACATGGAGTTTCTCCGCCAGATATGGCCCAAAGTGCGCAAGGCCGTGGAGTTCTGCTGGATACCGGGCGGTTGGGACGCAGACAGAGACGGCGTCATGGAAGGCTGCCAGCACAACACCATGGATGTGGAGTATTACGGGCCGAACGGCCAGATGACCGTCTGGTACCTTGCCGCGCTGCGCGCCGCCGAGGAAATGGCGCGCGCCGTTGGCGAGAACGATTTTGCCGACCGCTGCCGCTCCCTTTTCGAGAAGGGAAGCAAGTGGACCGATGAGAATCTTTTCAACGGCGAATATTACGAACACATCGTCAGGCCTCCCGCATCGGCCGACGCGATCGCTCCAGGGCTGCAGGTCGGAATGGGAGCGTCCGATCTTGCGGAGCCGGAGTTCCAACTGGGCCCTGCGTGCCTTGTGGATCAGCTTGTCGGACAGTACATGGCTCGTGCGGCAGGCCTGGGCTATCTCCTGAAGCCCGAAAACGTCCGTTCGGCTCTGCGCAGCATAATGAAGTACAACTTCCGGAAGCATTTCTTCAATCACTTCAACCACATGCGGACATTTGCGACAGGCGACGAGTCAGCGCTGTTGATGGCCACTTATCCCAGGGGCAACAGGCCGAAGAGCCCGTTCCCCTACTGCAACGAGGTCATGACAGGATTTGAATACACCGCCGCGGTCGGAATGCTCTACGAGGGAATGACCCGGGAGGGGCTGCGCTGCATCAAGGCGGTACGGGACCGGTACGACGGTCGCAAGAGGAGTCCGTTCGACGAGGCGGAATGCGGCCATCACTACGCTCGTGCAATGGCAAGCTGGACGGCGGTCATGGCTCTCAGCGGTTTTCAGTATTCGGGCATTGATGGGGCCATGAGGTTCGCGGGTCGGCCGGGGAAACATTTCTGGTCGAACGGCCAGGCGTGGGGAACCTGCGCTGTGAGCAGAGCAGGCAAGGCAATGAAGGTGTCGATCAGGGTCCTGCACGGCTGTCTGAAACTGGGCAGTCTTGAACTGGCGGGTTACGGAGAGCGATCATGGCCGAGGCCGGCTGAAGTGAAAGCCGGCCACACACTGACAGCAGTGGTTCGCGCCGCTCAGCAGCAGAAGCAAAAGTCGGCATGAAAGCAGTCGTTGTCGAAAAACCGGGCGTTCTGGCGGTGAGGGAAATATCCGAACCGTCGGTCGGGGAATACGACTGTCTGTGCAGGATGCTGTACGGTGTCACCTGCACAGGCACGGAATTGCAGATTCTCGCCGGACGGTTTCCGTGGCCGGTTCGTTATCCGACGATTCTCGGCCATGAAACCGTGGGGCGGGTGGTTGAAACAGGGGCCAAGGTCAGACATCTGAAAAAGGGCGATCTGGTGGTTCGCGCCGGCGTGACGAGGTCCCTCTCGCTTCAGTACGATGTGACATGGGGCGGATTCGCGGAATACGGGCTTGCGCGCGATTACCGGGCAATGAAGGAGGATGGCCGCAAGAAGGAGGAATGGGAGGACTGCCGCGGGCAGCTGCCTGTTCCGGAAGGCATTCATGCGCCGCAGGCTGCGATGATACCCACCTGGAGAGAGACGCTCAGTTGCCTGCTTCGCGCGGGTTTCTCCCAGGGCATGAACCTTCTCATCCTGGGCTCCGGCGGCCATGGCCTGGCGTTCGCCGCTCATGCGGCGATCATCGGCGCCGCGAGGCTTGCGATGGTCGGCAACGCGGCAAGAAAGGCCCTTGCGCTGCGCGCCGGAGCCACCGACTTTTTCGACTACAAGGCCGACAAACTCATACCGCGTATCTCCGTGGCATGTCCGGTCGGATTTGACATGATCATGGACGCGGTTGGCTCGAAGGGCACTCTGGACAAGTTCCTGCCGCTTCTTAAACCGCGCGGCATAGTATGCATCTACGGCTGGCAGGACTACGGATCATGCACGATCACCCCAACGCGCGCGCGCGGCTCGTTCACATTCGCGCAGCCAGCGATTGACGAGGACGAGGTGCACCAGCGCGTCGCGCAACTCGTTCTTGCCGGCAAACTGGACGCCCGGCTGTGGATCAATCCGGATGAGCCGTTCCATATGGCGGAGATCCAGAAGGCGTTCGAGGCTCTCAAGACGCGCAAACTCGTCAAGGCTCTGATTCAGCTTCTTCCCCAGTGAACACGGATCTTGCGTTTGGAAATGGCCGGGTGGCATGACCTGCCGGAAAGACGTGGTGTCACAAGAAAGTGGACATGGAGAATCGGAGAACATGCGGCGGCGCGCCTTCAGTCTGCCGCCCTCGGAAAGAGCGCAAAATCGGGGATGATCCGGACATGACCGCTGCGGCCGGCCTGTTTGCGCCAGTCGGTCAGGGCGCAGGTGCGGGATTTCCGTCCTGAGAACGAGGTTCCGTGGCGTTTGGTTCGGCCGGCTCATCCGATCGGGCATCCGAATCAGAGGCCTCGTTCTCCTCCTCATTGTCGTCTGACTGTCCCAGGAGATTGGGCATGAACCACTGGTGCTTGGAAAAGCGGTCCTTCCAGGATTGCTCCATTGCTTCAATAAGGTTCATGGCGCCGTCAGGAGGAAGGCTGAACGGCGGGGATCGCAGACGATCCATAAGCGCTTCATGAAGGTACGGGTAGAACGGCATGTCTTTGGCCTTGGTCACAGACAGGTTCCAGAGGCTGCATGCCATGTCGAAGAGCGTGGGGTCCGGTCTGCCCTCATTGAAAATGCGGTACAGGGGCGCCCCGTACAGGATGACAATCCTGGTCTGGAAGTCCAGCACACGGCTCATCTGCCTGGCTGTCCTTGGGTCTTTATTCCTTTTCACGTTCCGCTCTCCCATGCGCTTGGCGACGCAGACACTACCAAACGCAGGACGCGATCCAAGCCGAAAAGAGGCCGAGCAACCCGGGCCTCACGCTCCGGCCGCAAGCCTTCCGGACACGATCCTCGGCCTTCCGGAAAGGTCCGGAGCCGAGCCGACCTGTTCAAAGCCGGCGCCGCTCAGCAACCCGCACACACTTCCGGCCTGGCCGTCTCCGACTTCGAGGAAGAGCCATCCGCCCGGCTTGAGAGCAAGGGCGGCGTCCTGGACGACATCACGGATGACGCTCATGCCGTCCGGCCCGCCGTCAAGCGCGATGCGCGGTTCGTGATCGCGGATCCATACCGGCAGGCTCGCGATTTCCGCGCTGGGAATATAGGGCAGGTTTGCCACAACACAGTCCAGACATTCAGGATCCACAAGATCAGCGACGCCTTCCGCGGAAAAGGCCACCCTGTCCGACACATTCCACTTCTCCGCGTTCTCGCGGGCAAGGGAAAGCGCGTCCTCGCTCACATCCAGCCCAAGATAGAGTCCGTTCGGACGCTCAAGCGCCAGGGTAATCGCTATGCACCCGCAGCCCGTTCCGATATCCGCCACAACCGGCCGCGGCTGCTTCCAGATAGACTCGCAGCGCAGGACGCTGTCGACCAGAACCTCGGTTTCAGGCCTCGGAATCAACGCGCGGCGGTCCACCTTGAAGGAGCGGCCCATGAAGTCCCACTCGCCCAGCACGTACTGAACCGGCTCGCCGTCCCCCACCCGCTTCACGCCCCGTCTCATGGCCTCAAGATACTTGTCGGGCAGGAGCTGTTCCCTGTGCAGGTTGATCTCCAGTCTGCGGCACCTGAGCAGCCGGCTCATGAGGAGACCCGCCGCAACTTCCGGATCCGGAATCCCTTTTTTCCCGAGGTAGGCGGCAGCCGCCTGAAGCACCTCTCCGACAGTCTTGTCCGCCGCGCTCACGCTGTCCTCGAAGCCGGGTTCATGGTTTCATCAACATGCGGATCACAAGAGAGCCGTCCTCCCATGACCGCAGCGCCTTGATGTCATGCGTGAGCTGGCAGAGTTTTTTCTCGTCTTCCTCGGTTCCTCCGCCGGCCTGGAGCCTTTTTTCGAGTTCCGCCTTCTCGGCCTTCAGGCGCTCCCTCCACAGATAAAGGATTATTTCCTCGACGGCCCGATCCAGCATTCCGTCGCGGCGTTCGGCCTTGGGCGGCGACATGAGGATCTCAGCGAGGAATTCCGACATCGAATCGTCGGCTTTTTCGCCTGACGGGAGCGCTGCCTGAATGTCCGTTTTCCGGCGCGCCGCCTCCCGAGCGGCCTCGATGAACAGCCGGCATCGCCGGTCAGCAATCATGGACAGAGGCAGATGGTCGGTAACCAGCCTGACCATGGCCGGGAAATCGGCAGCCTGCACAAGATGCATGCACAGGTCTTTCTCGGCGGGGCGGATGTCAGTCTCCCTGCCGGCCGTCTGCCCGGGGGTCCGGCCGTCGTTTGTCCAGTCCGGCTCCTGCAATGTCTGGCGCCGCGAGACAAGCGCCCGTAGATTGTCCTCCAGCGCGGACTTAGGCACGCCCAGCTCCGCCGCGGCCTCGTCAAGAAGCCGCGCCCTCTGCACCGAGTCGGGGCTGTTGGCAATGAGCTCCAGAACGGCGCGGGCGGCCCGCAGGAGGCCGGACTCCGTTCTTATGTTCTCGCGCCTGGCCAGCATGCGCGCGTGAAACGCTACGGGCGAGACCGCCGATTTGAGAACCGCGTCGAAGGCCTCGGCGCCGTTTTTCCGGATAAACGAGTCAGGGTCCTCGCCAGCCGGCACCGATGACGCTTTAACCACAAGGCCGGCCCTGAGGAAGACTCCGGCCGCCCTCACTGTTGCATCCATGCCAGCGCTGTCCGAATCAAAGACCAGGACGACTCCGTCCGCGTATCGTCTGATCAGCCGGGCGTGATCCTCCGTAAAAGCGGTTCCCTGGGCCGCGACTGCCGACCGGAATCCGGCCAGATGGCAGCGTATGACGTCTATCTGCCCCTCGCAGATTATGGCCTCGCGCGTTTCGAGTATGTGCTGGCGCGCTCTGTGCAGCGCGTACAGGATGCGGCTCTTGTGGAAAAGCGCCGTGTCCGGCGTGTTGACGTACTTGGCCGAACGGTCACTGTCGTCCAGCGTCCTTCCGCTGAAGCCGACAACCCGCCCCTGCTCGTCGCAGATCGGAAACATCACCCTGTTTCTGAAACGATCGTACGATGACCCGGAATCGCCGGATGCGCCGCTTTTCCTCAGAACAAGGCCGGCTGCCTCCAGAGCCTCCGCCGCATAGCCCTTTTTTCCGCCCCACTTCAGGAGGGCGTCCCAGGCGTTGGGAGCGTAGCCGATCATGAAGTCCCTGACAGCTTGGTCGCCGAGATCCCTGCTCTTCAGATACTCGCGCGCAGCGGCCCCCTGTCC
>Ga0123519_10010983_pt1 | contig 13417 bp, 12 predicted proteins | sample YelNatPaOPRAMG02_FD_87396 | JGI IMG/M metagenome (GOLD analysis project Ga0123519, IMG submission 87396) | Hot spring microbial communities from Yellowstone National Park - Yellowstone National Park OP-RAMG-02 (version 2) | ecosystem: Environmental > Aquatic > Thermal springs > Hot (42-90C) ...
AAAGAAAATAGCAGCATTACCAGGATTCCTTAAGAGCGGTTATTATGATATGAAAGTGCAAGCGATAGGTGGATATTTTGCACAACTCGCACCAGGTAAAAAAGCGTATGTGACAATAGGATATGATCCGGTCCTGACAAGTACTGAAATTGCTAATCTATCAATATATAGAGAAGAATCAGATGGTTCATGGAGAGAATTAACTGGAACAAAAGTTATAGATACTGTAAACTGCACTATAACTATGGAGACAGATCACTTATCAAAGTTCGCTGCATTCCTTGTTGTGCCGGCTCCCGGTCCTTCAGCACCAGCAGCATACTCCGGACCGTTTAAGACATATGCATGGCCGAACCCGACTATTGATGCTAATAATAATCCATACAATGCTGTTAATATCAAATGTAAACTACCACCGAGTTCTGCTCCTGTTAATACTAAGATAAGAATATATAATATTGCTGGTGAGTTAGTTAAAACTATTGTTGACCAGGACTTAATTACCGGTATAGAGTATGATTTCAGTTGGAAACTTGATAATGAAAAAGGGAAAGATGTTAGTAGCGGTGTCTATATATATCATGTGATTTTACCCGATGATTATAAATCTAAGAATAATATTGATAAAAAGGATACTATTAAGAAAATTGCTGTAATCAGATAATATGAATCTGATTATCAGTTTTTATGATAAAGGGGAGGAAAAAGAGAATGAAAAAGGTTTACTGGTATGTGTTATTGGTTTGTTTTGTTTCTTTGTATGTTGTAACCGGTTTTTCTGCTAAACCTGATGTTATTGGAACAACATCAGCACAGTTCTTGAAAATAGGGTTAGGTGCACGACAGACAGCAATGGGCAGCGCTTATGCCGGGGTTGCAGAAGGGATTGATACTGTATACTGGAATCCAGGTGGACTGGGATTCGTTAATACAAGACAAGCAAGTTTTACTAATATTACATGGTTTCAGGATATCTCATTACAGAATATTGCTTACGGACAACCACTCGGTAAAGGGGTTGCTGGTTTAAGTATTATTATGGTTTCTATACCTGGGATAGAGAGATATGATGCAAACGAAAAATATCTCGGGACCGCTTCAGCAAACGATTCAATGATATCACTTTCATACGGTAAAACTTTTGTTGTCGGAAATAAAACAACAGAGAAGACAGTTGTAAGTACTGGGACAGTAACAGAACCAGTTACAGAAATTGTGCCTAATTTATCTGTTGGTGCGAACCTGAAAATAATTAATTCTAAAATTGTTGATACATCAGCAAACACATTCGCTCTGGATATCGGCGGATTATATAAAATACCTGATAAAGGAATAAATATTGGTGCAGCAATACAGAATCTTGGCTCAGGTCTGAAGTATATTGAAACATCATATCCGTTACCACTGAATATTAAGTTAGGGGTTGCATACAACAGTGAGAAATTATTACAGAAATCGTTAACGCTTGCTTTTGATATGAATATACCTAATGATAATGATATCAATTTTTGTATCGGAGCAGAATATAATAAACAGTTATCAAAAGAAATTGGACTCGCTGTAAGAGCCGGATTTAAAGGTGGAACAGATTTAGATGGTGCAGGAATGGGACTCGGGGTAGGATTGACATATGAAAAGTTTGGGTTTGATATAGGATATGCGCCACAGGGTGAATTAGGAACAGCACTGAGAATTACATTATCTGGTAAATTCTAAAATTTATCATAGTCATTATTTAAATTTACCGTAGTAAAAGAATATAAGTTGTAAAATTGGATAAAGACAGAGATTATTTTTACATAAAAAATTAATCCTGTCTTTTTTTTTATTTTTAAAAAATAATTTTATATAATAAATTCAATATGCATAAAATTTTAATTACAAATGATGATGGTATCTTCAGTATCGGACTTAAACCGCTTATTAAACAGTTAAAAAAAATTGCTGATGTAGTAGTTGTTGTCCCTGAAACAGAGCAATCAGCAGTAAGTCATTCTTTGACATTACATGAGCCAATTAAAATAAAAAAAATAGATAATTCAACATATGTTGTTAATGGCACACCCGCTGATTGTGTTAGAGTCGGTATAATAGAAATATGTAAAAATAAAATTGACCTCGTTATTTCAGGAATAAATTCTGGACCAAATTTAGGATATGATGTTGTTTATTCAGGAACCGTTGCTGCTGCAAGAGAATCTGTTTTGATGAATATTTCCGGGTTCGCTATTTCGCTTGCAAATTATAAGAAAAGTAGTAATTTTGATACAGCAGCAGTTGTTACAAAGAAGATAACAGAATTATTTTTAAATAATAAGTTTATTGAAATAAATAAACCAATTTTTCTTAATATAAATGTACCTGATTTACCATTAAAAAAAATTAGGTGTTTCAGTATAACGCGACTCGGAACCAGAAAATATGAGAACAGGATACGGATAACATATGACCCGTATGGTATCCCTTGTTACTGGTTAAAAAGTAGATTAGTTAATGTCTCTCAGAATTATTTTGATAGTGATGTATCAGCAGTGAAGAATAGAATGGTTTCTATTACTCCGTTAACAATCGATATAACAGATTACAGTATGATAAACGATTTAAAAAAAATTGGGTTTACAAAATTATGAAATTTAAACTTAAATCCGAATTTAAACCGAGTGGTGACCAGCCGAAAGCAATAGAAGCGCTTGTTTCTGGTATTGAAAAAAATATTAAACATCAGGTTTTACTTGGTGTAACTGGTTCAGGAAAAACATTTACTATTGCTAATGTTATCCAAGAAGTGCAGAAACCTACTCTTGTTATTTCACATAATAAAATACTTGCAGCACAATTATATTCCGAATTTAAACTTTTTTTTCCTGATAATGCTGTTGAATATTTTATTTCATATTATGATTATTATCAACCTGAGGCATATATACCACAGACAGATACATATATAGAAAAAGATGCGTCAATAAATGAGCATATTGACCGACTTAGATTAAAAGCGACATCATCATTATTAGAACGAGATGATGTAATAATTGTAGCATCTGTTTCCTGTATATATAATATTGGTTCACCAGAAGATTTTAAACAGTTATGTGTCCAGTTAGAAAAAGGGCGAACAAAACCGCGTAAAGTGTTATTAGAAGAACTTGTTAATTCAAGATATGAACGAAACGATGTTGATTTCTCAAGAAGCAAATTTCGTGTTCGTGGTGAAATAATAGAGATATGGCCTTCATACCTGGAAACAGCATACAGAATAGAATTTGATGGTGATGAAATAAGTAACATATATGAAGTTAATCCGTTAACAGGAAAAATTATTCAGGAGAAAACCAAAGTATATATTTATCCTGCAAGCCATTTTGTTGTCTCTAAACCTAAACTTGATGATGCTATAGCAGAGATAGAGAAAGAACTTGAGGAGCGAGTTAACTTTTTTAAAAAAAATAATAAATTACTGGAAGCACAACGGCTTGAACAACGAACAAAATATGATATTGTTATGATGCGCGAAACAGGATTCTGTCACGGAATAGAAAATTATTCACGACATTTAAGTGGTAGGCAACCGGGTGAACGTCCAAAATGTTTACTGGATTATTTTCCTGAAGATTATCTAACAGTAATTGATGAATCGCATGTTACTATTCCACAGATTTATGGTATGTATGAAGGTGATTATTCAAGAAAACGAACACTTGTTGAATATGGATTTCGACTTCCGAGTGCACTTGATAATAGACCCTTGAGATTTGATGAATTCACAAGTTTGGTAAATTTTGTTATATATTCATCAGCGACACCATCGGAATACGAAATAAAAAAATCCAAAAATAGGATTATTGAACAGATAATAAGACCGACAGGACTTGTTGACCCAGAAGTTTTTATAAGACCGACCCGGAACCAAATACCGAATTTGATTAAAGAGATAGAACAATGTGCTAAGAAGAACCAGCGTGTATTAGTTACAACTTTAACAAAACGGATGGCAGAAGATTTAGCTGAATATTTGACTGAAAAAAAACTGAGAGTAAGATATATACATTCAGAAATAGATGCATTAAAACGGATTGAAATAATAAAAAACTTACGAAAAGGAGAATTTGATTGTTTGGTCGGAATAAATCTGTTACGAGAAGGTCTGGATCTACCTGAAGTTGCACTTGTTGTTATTCTTGACGCAGATAAAGAAGGGTTTTTAAGGTCAGAAACAACTTTGATACAGATTAGTGGTCGCGCAGCAAGAAATGTTGATAGTAGGATTATACTTTATGCTGATAATATTACTAACTCAATGAAGCGTGCTTTAGATGAGATGAAGAGAAGACGTGAAATACAGATTAAATATAATACTGAACATGGAATAACACCAAAATCAATAATCAAAAACATACAGGAATTACAAGAATTTGAATATGAAACACGAGAAAAAATGTTAAATTTTATAAGAGAAGATGGCTTAGAATATGTTTCAAAGAAAAATGTTCCTGTATTGATTAAAGAAATGGAACAGAAAATGAAAGAAGCAGCAGATTCACTAAATTTTGAACTTGCTGCTATGTATAGAGATAAAATGTTTGAACTGAAAGAAATGTTAGTTAAAAATAAAAAAAATCAAAGAAAGGTAACTAAATATGGTGAAGTTAGATGCTAAATATGTAAAAAGTTTTGTAAGAAGTGTTTTAGAAGAAGATATAGGAGAAGGAGATATTACTACAAAAAATATTATTCCGCCAACACATAGAATTGTTGCAAAGATTGTTGCTGGTGAGTCCGGTATAATATCAGGATTACCTGTTGCTCGTGAAGTATTCAAAACACTTGATAAAAAATGTGTTTGGAGAGCAAAATTCAGTGATGGTGATTTTGTGAAAAAGGGACAAACAGTTGCTGTTGTAAAAGGGTTAGCAAGAGCGATACTTACTTCAGAACGAACAGTATTGAATTTCTTATCACATATGAGTGGAATAGCAACATTAACAAAGAAGTTTATTAAAAAAATGAAAAAAAGTAATATAAAAATTCTGGATACACGGAAAACATTACCAGGGTTAAGATTATTTGAAAAATATGCTGTAATGTGTGGTGGTGGCTGTAATAATAGATTGCAACTTGATGAAATGGTTCTAATTAAAGATAATCATATAAAAACATGTCGTAAATTAGGGTTACCAATTGAACAGGTTGTCAAATCTTTGAATACTAAAATTCCTCATGATACTGAAATAGAATTTGAAGCACAGAATATGTATGAAGTTATGTTAGCATTGAATTCTAATGTGGATATTATTATGCTTGATAATATGTCTTATAAAAGAATTAAAAAAGCAATAAAACTAATAAGACAGAAAAACAAAAATATCCAAATTGAAATTTCAGGAAATATTAATCTAAAAAATATAGAGAAATTAAGTAGACTTGATGTAAATAGAATTTCAATTGGTTCAATAACACATTCTGCACCAGCTTTGGATTTTTCTCTAGAAATAGAATAGTTTATGTTATGTAAAGATAATTGTGAAAAACTTAGTAAATTAATCAATACGAAATATATTGCTAAAAAAATTTTATGGTTTGATGAACTTGAATCAACACAGAAATACTTAAAAAATTTAATTGGAACTAATAAATTAGATGAAAGTATTGTGATTGTTGCTGATAGACAGACCTGTGGCTATGGAAGATATGAAAGGAAATGGTTTTCTCCTGTTGGCGGCTTGTGGTTCTCTGTCCTTTTTAAGTTAAATATAAGTCCTAATAAAATATCAGACATAGTTAATGTGTCTGTTGTATCTGTTTCAAATACATTAGATGATATTATTAAAAACACTGGACTAACTATTGAGACAAAAATCAAGCCACCAAATGATGTTTTTATAAATAATAAAAAAATTGCAGGGATTATTATTGAAACATCAATCTTAAACAACAATATTCAGTGGCTCATAATGGGTGTTGGAATAAATATTAATAATGATATACCAGTAGAAATCAGTGATACTGCTATATCACTTAAGGATATAATAAAACAAAAAACAGATTTAGTCGTATTACTTTCAGAATTACTGAATAATCTTGATAAAAATCTTATTGTTTTTACTGATACTGGGATTGATATTTTTCTAAAAGAATATAAGAGAAAATTAATAATAAATTAAATTTTAGTAATGAGGTTTATAAAAATATGGATGAACATAAAATCTGGTATAATAAATTAATGATTGAAAAAACTGTTAATTCATTGAAAAAGAATGGATATAATGATATTCATGTTACAGATGATATTGAACAGACAAAATCTCTATTATATGATATTATTAAACCGGGACTTAAAATAGGGGTCGGGGGCTCAATGACAGTGAAAGAATTAAATATTGTTGATGAATTAAAAAAGAGAGGAGAAAACAAGATTATACAGCATCAACCTGGAACCAGTATTGAAGAACGATTAAGAATATGGAGAGAAGCATTAACTGCTGATATTTACCTGGCATCACCACAAGCAGTTACTACTGATGGAAAATTATTTTTTATTGATAAATACGGAAATCGTGTTTGTGCAACTATTTTCGGTCCACAAAAAGTTATTTTGATAGCAGGATATAATAAGATTGTTAATGATGAAAAAGAGGCATTGAACAGAATAAGAAATATTTCTGCTGTTCAGAATGCACATCGGCTTAATATAAAGACACCTTGTGTTATAACAGGTAAATGTAGTGATTGTGATACGAACGATAGGATATGTAATGTTGTATCGATATTATATAAAAAACCATCTGCTACTGATTATATAATTATTTTTGTTAACAAAAATTTGGGATATTGACAATATTTTTTTTATTATATATAATACTTGACAAGAATTTAACTAAATTAATAAAATAAAATTATGAGGAGGGATATTCAATATGGCTGAAATTCTTGTTGTAGCGAGTAAAGTTAAGAAAATTATTAAAGAAACAGGATTAAGATCAAGTCCAGGTTATCTTGAAGCGTTATCAAAAAAAGTTGAAGATATGATAAAAGCATCAATAGATAAAGTTAAAGCTGATGGAAAGAAAAAGACACTTGGTGCAGAAGATTTGATATAATACAATACAATTAAATCTTATTGTAAAAAAATTTCTGTAAATTAATCAAATCAACAGATAGATAAATAAATTTTCTAATTTATCTATTAAAATTTCTAAAAAATATTTTTTTTAATATCATATCATTAACTTAAAACTCTATTGAAATACTTTAATAAAATTAATCCAATTCTTAAGTTCTAAAAGAAAAGAAGTAGTATATTTAATTAATATAAATAAAATCTAAATTTCATCAAGGAGGTATTAATAGAATGGTTACTAAAATAGGTATAAACGGATTTGGTAGAATAGGTAGATTAGTTTTGAAAGCGGGTCTTAATAATAAAAATATTGAATTTGTTGCAATAAATGATTTAACTGACCCAAAAACATCAGCACATCTTTATAAATATGATTCCACATTCGGGGTTAATCCACAAAATGTGAAATCATCTGATAATTCAATTATAATTGATGGCAAAGAAATAAAAGTTTTTGCACAAAAAGACCCTTCTTTGTTACCCTGGAAAGATTTAGGTGTTGAAATAGTTATTGAATCAACAGGTAAATTTACAGAAGCAGAGAAAGCGAGAGCACATATTAATGCTGGTGCAAAAAAGGTCATTATATCCGCTCCAGCAAAAAATGAAGATATAACTATTGTTATGGGTGTTAATGAAAATAAATATGACTCTAAGAAACACAATATTATTTCTAATGCAAGTTGTACTACTAACTGTCTTGCACCAATGGTAAAAGTATTATTAGATAATTTTGGTGTAAAACGTGCTACTATGACAACTATACATTCGTATACTAATGACCAGGTTATATTAGATTTTCCACATAAGGATTTGAGAAGAGCTCGTGCAGCAGGACTATCCATTATTCCGACAACAACAGGTGCAGCTAAAGTTATAGGGAAGATATATAATGAACTGAATGGTAAAATTGATGGTATTGCAGTGCGAGTTCCTACCCCTAATGTTTCATTAGTTGATTTAGTTGCAGAAGTAGAAAAACCTGTAACCAAAGAACAAGTTAATGAAGCATTTAAGAAAGCTGCAACCAGTGGTCCGCTTTCTAAATATATTGAATATTGTGATGTTCCTCTTGTTTCAAAAGATTTTAATGGTAATCCAAAATCATGTATTTTTGATTCTGGCTGTACTTATGTTATTGATAACACTTTTGTTAAAATATTCGGATGGTATGATAATGAATGGGGTTATTCTTGTAGAGTTATTGATTTAATTGATTATATTATTAGTAGGGGGTTATAACTTAAATGAAAAGGACAATTAGAGACATTGATTTAAAAAATAAAAAAGTTATTGTAAGAGTAGATTTTAATGTGCCACTTGATGATAAACAACAGATTACTGATGATACCAGGATACGAGAAACATTGCCAACAATTAAATATCTCTGTCAACAAAAATCAAAAATTATTCTTATGTCACATCTGGGTAGACCAAAAGGTAAACCTGACCCTAAATATAGTTTGAAACCAGTTGCTAAACGGTTAAGTGAATTACTGAATACAGAAGTTAAGATGGCACCAGGAATAGTTGACCCTGAAACACAGAAAATGGTTGACGCACTTAAACCCGGTGAAATAATTTTACTTGAGAACCTTAGATTTGATCCAGGTGAAGAAAAGAATGATTCTGAATTCGCTAAAAAATTAGCATCAATGGCAGAAATTTATGTTTCTGATGCATTCGGAACAGTTCATAGAGCACATGCATCAACAGAAGGAATAGCAAAATTGTTACCGAGTGTATGCGGGTTCCTGTTAGAAAAAGAAATAAAATATTTCAGTAAAGTATTAGAAAACCCGGATAGACCTTTTGTGACTATTTTAGGTGGTGCGAAAGTATCAGATAAAATTGTTGTGATTGAAAATTTATTGAATAAGGTGGATACAATAATAATTGGTGGTGCAATGGCTTATACTTTCCTTAAATCAAAAGGTATCAAAATAGGTAATTCTCTTGTTGAAGAAGATAAACTCGATATAGCAAAAGATATTATTAGAAAGGCAGATAAATTAAAAATAAGATATTTGTTACCGATAGACCATATTATTGCAGATAAAGTTGCCGCTGATGCACAGTGTAAGGAAACACATGGAGTTGATATCCCTGATGGATGGTTAGGGGTTGATATTGGGAATATGACTGTTAATCGTATCAGTTCTATTATTATGACAGCAAAAACTATTGTATGGAATGGACCGATGGGTGTTTTTGAAATTGATAAATTTGCTTCTGGAACACATCAGGTTGCAAAATTAGTTGCTGATGTTACTTCAAAAGGTGCTATTTCTATTATTGGGGGTGGTGATACTGTGTCAGCAGTAAAAAAATTTAATTTAACTGATAAGATGTCTCATATATCAACCGGTGGAGGCGCAAGTATTGAACTACTGGAAGGAAAGGTATTACCTGGAATCGCTGTTCTACCTGAGAAATAAAAAAATAGAATCTACAAATAAGGAATTGAATAAATGTATACTTTTATAACTGTGTTACATATTATTGTTGCTTTTTTACTGGTTATAGTTATTTTGTTACAGATTGGTAAAGCTGGTGGTTTAGGTGGTATTTTTGGAGGTGGAGGCACTGAACAACTTTTTAGTACACCATCAGGAACTTCTTTTTTACGGAAGACGACAATAGTTCTTGCTATAGTTTTTATGTTAACATCATTATCTTTAACTTTCATTGGTTATCGGAAAGCATCAAAAACAGTAACAGGTAAGGTCCCATCTGTTCCTGTTGAATCATCACAACCATCTGCTGAATCACAACCTGAATCTGCACCAGCCCCGAAAACACCTTAAACTATTTTTTTATTGTAGATTTTTTTATAGTGAAATTTGTAAGTTTTGGTTTGTTTATCAAATATAAAAAAATATTATGCCGTGGTGGCGGAATTGGTAGACGCGTACGTTTGAGGGGCGTATGGTAAATTCCGTGAGGGTTCGAATCCCTCCCACGGCATTATTTTAATGTAAGACAACTTTTATTTAATTGAATATAGTGAAGGGAGGAGAAATATAATAAATGGATAGATTGGAATTGATGAAAAAAATTACAATAAAAAATGAGAAAAAAATAGTAATGTTAGTTATTGATGGTCTCGGTGGAATTCCGCATCCAGATACAAATTTAACAGAATTACAAACAGCAAAATTAAATAATATCAATAAATTAGCGAATATATCAAGATGCGGATTAACTATTCCTGTAGCATACGGGATAACACCTGGAAGCGGTCCATCACATTTATCATTATTTGGTTATGACCCATTAAAATATGAGATAGGACGCGGTATATTAGAAGCATTAGGAATTGGATTGGAAATAACTGAAAATGATATCGCTTGTAGAGCAAATTATGCTAAATTGGATTATAGTAAAAATATTATTATTGACCGTCGTGCAGGGAGGATACCTACTACAAAAAACATAGAATTATGTAAATTGTTACAGGAAAATATTAAAAAAATAGATGATACAGAAATTATTATTAAGCCAGGAAAAGGACACAGGTTTGTTATAGTATTTCGTGGTAAAAATTTATCAGAAAAAATAACTGAGAATGACCCACAAAAAGATAATTTTGCACCGAAACCAATTTTACCTATTACCAAAGATACAGAAACAGAAAGAACAGCAAAACTAATAAATATTTTTATTGAGAAAGTTAAACAGTTAATTAAAGGAGAACCGGATGCAAATTATGTGTTATTACGTGGTTTTTCTAAATATCCTGATATACCATCTATGCAGGATATATATAAACTTAACCCAGCAGCAATAGCTACATATCCTATGTATAAAGGATTAGCGCAACTTGTTGGAATGAAAATTCTTGATACAGGTGAAACATTGGCAGACGAGATTAATACATTAACGAAAGAATATAAAAATTATGATTTCTTTTATGTTCATGTAAAAGAAACAGATGCTTACGGTGAAGATGGTAATTTTGAAGGTAAAGTAAAAAAATTAGAAGAGGTAGATAAGTATATTCCTGATATACTGGCACTTAATCCTGATGTATTCATTATTACGGGTGACCATTCAACACCAGCGGTCTTGAAAGGACATTCCTGGCATAATGTTCCTTTCTTGTTATATTCACCGAAATATAAAGTATCAGGAATAAATAGTTTTAATGAAATAGAATGCTTGAAAGGTGATTACGGTATATTTCATGCATCTGATATCATAACATTAGCACTTGCAAATACATTCAAATTAAATAAATATGGTGCTTGAAAAAAAAATAAACAAAAATAGTGGGATAACAGGAAAAAGATTAAATCATGAATGAATAAGAAAATTTGGGGAATACTGTTTGTTGTATTCATATCATTAATAACTATTTTTAGATTAACTCATACCAGTAAAATAGAATTAACTGTTGACGAAGCATATTTTTGGGAATGGTCAAGACATCTGAATATTGCATATTCTGACCAGGGACCCATCCTCGGATTAGTAATATTTATAACCACAAAACTATTTAATAAAATATCAGAGTTTACTGTTCGTTTCTCAGGTGTTATTTTTGGCTTAGGAACAACTATTTTAGTGTATCTGATTACAAAAGATATTTTTAGGAATACATTTTCTGCGTTTATGGCTTCTTTTATACTTAATATAATACCTATATGTTCTGTTGGCGCTATGATGATAACAGCTGATGTTCCGATGGTTTTCTTCTGGACACTCAGTTTGTATTTTGTATGTAGAGCAATAAATAGTAACAGTAAACCGGATTTATGGTGGTATCTTGCTGGGTTGAGTTCCGCATTAGGTATTATGAGTAAATATACAATGATATTTTTTATTGTATCAGTTTCCTTGTTTTTATTATTATCTCATGAGCAGAAAAAATTAGTAACTAAAAAAGTGATGTTCATTACTTTATTATTATCAGCATCTGGATTTATCCCTGTTTTAATCTATAATATTAAGAACAATTGGGCTACATACGGGTATATTAAAAGTTTGTTATATTCTGGCGAAAGTACTTATAGTGGTATTCAAGGACTAAAAGGTGTAGGGGAATATATAGGTGGACAACTCGGGATAGTTACACCGTTTCTTGGGTTATTATTTATATATATTATTATTGTTCTTTTCAGGGAGGGATATATACACAGGAATGACAATTTTTTATTACTGTTTTTCTGTTCAGTTACAATATTAATTTGTTTTGCAATATTAAGTTTTTTCAGTTCGGTTGAAGAGAACTGGACTGTTCCAGCATATATTTCTATCACGATAGCGACAGGCGGATTATTATCTTCGGATATTATATTGAAAACAAAGTTCTGGTTTATACTGAAACGATATATCTTTTATTCAATAATTTTTGCTATGACAATAACTGTGCTTTTTCATCTACAAGCATGTTATAATATATTCAGTTTACCTGCGTGGATGGATCCTGCTGATAAGGCACGTGGTTGGAGAGAGATGGCACAAGAAGTAGAAACTATTATTAAAGAAACACCCGGTAAAAAATTTGTTCTAAGTAATTATTACGGATTAGCATGTGAACTGGCATTTTATTTACCGGGACATCCTGAAATAAGATGTGTTGATGTTGGCCAGAGATTAAGAGAATATAGATATTGGACTAAATTTGATTCTTTAGAAGGATATAATGCTGTATATGTTACACAATATCCAAAAGTGGAGCCGGAGACAAAACCATTATTTCATTCATCACGATTATATAAGGTTATCAATAATTACAGAGATGATTTGATAATAAGACGGACCTATGTCTATTTTTGTGAGAACTTTAAAGATAATTATGAGGTCCCGAAATCACCAAAATTATTTTAAATGACAAGATTATTAACAGATAATTTAAAAAGAATTAAGATACCATTATTAGTATTTTTAATATCTTTGTTAATCAGATTACCGTTCACGAGTTCATCTACTTATGCCTGGGATTCAAATGAGTATTTAAAATGGTGTTATGAATATCATGAATTAGGAGCCACACCTACAACTCGTCTGTATATCAGTCATCCATTATACTTTTTTTTGATATATGTTGCTTCATTATTAGGTTCAGTGGTTACCGGAAATTTGAATTTTGAAAAATCGGGAATTTTTGTCTCTGTTCTGTTCGGTGCGCTGAGTGTTATTCCGATGTATTATATTGCACTTTATCTATTTGAAAACGAGATTTTTGCTTTAATATCTTCTTTATTATTCTCATTCTGCCCTGTTATCTGGTTTTTAAGTGAAGAACTTATGACAGATGTTCCATCAATATGTATTGTCTTATCTGGATTCGCATTT
>Ga0123519_10010990_pt1 | contig 13409 bp, 12 predicted proteins | sample YelNatPaOPRAMG02_FD_87396 | JGI IMG/M metagenome (GOLD analysis project Ga0123519, IMG submission 87396) | Hot spring microbial communities from Yellowstone National Park - Yellowstone National Park OP-RAMG-02 (version 2) | ecosystem: Environmental > Aquatic > Thermal springs > Hot (42-90C) ...
ATTTAGGAAAAGCTTTAAAAAGCTCGAATGCTTATAAAACTAGGTTACTTAAGGTAAGTCCCTGGGAAGGGGTCACCCGGGGAAACAAGAACCCTAGAGGGTGATCCCGAGAAATGAGCTACAAGTTTGAGAAGATTTCGGACGTAGAATATCAAGTTAGTGTAGGTGCTAAAAAGGGAATGAGAGTACCATTGAAAATCTATGCTAACGAAACACTACTGCAGAAAATGACTCAGGACAAAACGATTGAACAAGGATTAAACGTAGCAACACTGCCAGGAATATACAAATACTCGATAATACTGCCCGACGGCCACGAAGGCTACGGTTTCTCGATAGGCGGTGTTGCTGGTTTTGATTTGGGGGAAGGTGTTGTTTCTCCTGGTGGCGTGGGATACGATATCAACTGCCTATCCGGGGACAGCTTGGTTCTGCATGAATATGGTTATAGGCTTCCCATAAAGGAGTTTTTAAACAGTTGGAGTCGTGAACGGGTTGCATGCGTTAGTTTTGAGAGGGGTGCTAAACCTACTGAAGTTATACGTTTTATCAGGATCCGCCCTAACTGCAGAGTTTTCAGGGTTGAAACGAGCTCAGGCATGAAGATAATAGCTACAGAGGATCATCCTTTTCTCACACGTAGGGGAATGGTGCCATTGAGAGAGGTAGGCTATGAGGATGTTGCTGTCTACCCGTTTGAAGGAGTGCCATATGAAAATTCTGAGTCCATATCTATAGTAACGGAGGACGATATAAAGCGTCTTAAGGTTCCCGGCCGAAAGGATCTGTTGATCTCTGAACTCAAAAGAAGAGGGCTTCTTCCATTGAAGAGTAATAACAGTAAGTTTCCATATCTTCTTAAGCTAATGGGCTTTATACTCGGTGATGGGACGCTCCTGTACACCGAGAAGAGTCACGCAGTCTGGTTCTTCGCGAGGGTTGAAGACTTAGAGGATATAAGAGACGATATTTTACGCTTAGGTTTCAGGCCTTCTAAAATCTATTCAAGGGCTAGAAGACACAGGTTTAAAACTAAATACAGCGAGTATAGCTTTACAACGCTTGAGCACAGCATTAAGGTTTGTTCTAGGAGCTTCATCTCACTTATGGCTGCAATGGGTATCCCTCTTGGAAACAAGGCTTCGCAGAACTATACGTTGCCTGAATGGTTGTTCAAGCTTCCTCTTTGGCAGAAGAGACTTTTCCTTGCCGCGTTCTTCGGAGCTGAGCTTTCCAAGCCGAAAACGGTAACAGGGCATCCTTTTATTTTCTATATGCCTGTCTTGAGCCAGAATAAGAAGAAGGGCTATGAGGGAGCCGGTGTAAAGTTTCTTAAGCAAATCGCCCTGCTTCTAGGAGAGTTCGGCGTTAAAGTTAAGAAAATGACTATGGAACCTGAAGCGGTTGTCGGGAAGGGGGAAGCTCCTTCCACTCGGCTCCGCCTCATACTGTCTGGTTCTCCAGAGAATTTGTCTAAACTGTGGAGTACGGTGGGGTTTGAGTACAACAGGGAGAAGAAGCATCTTGCGAATGTTGCTGTTCACTACTTGAAGCTGAAGACGCGCGTAGTAAAAACTAGAAAGAAGGCGGAACTCGTAGCTCTTGCTATGAGGAACAAAGGTATGTCAAATACAACGATATATGAAAGTCTAGAGTCTGAATACGTAAACCGAAGGTTTATTGAAAGGTCTCTATATGAGGAGAGGAAGAATCTCCCAAGAGTACCATTAAGCTTTCTGTCATTTGAGGATTTTCTAGAGTCAGCGACGGAAGGTCTTGGTAAAACAGGTGCTGTTTGGGATAGAGTTGTGAAAAAGGAGGAAATACTGTTCAATGAGGAGGTTTATGATTTTACTGTTAAAGACGATGCTCATAATTTCATAGCCAATGGCTTTGTGGTTTCAAATTGTGGTGTCAGATTGTTAACGACAAATCTAAATGTTGGTGATGTTAAGCCTGTTTTAAGGGAGTTGCTTGACGAGATTTTCCGTAATGTTCCCTCCGGCTTGGGTTCTGAGGGTAAGCTTAGAATGAGTTTCGAAGAGCTTGACAATGCTGTGAAGGAGGGTGTTGGCTGGGCTATTAGGCGGGGGTATGGCTGGAAGGAAGACTCGGAGTTTATTGAGGAGAATGGTTGTCTACGCGGAGCTGATCCGAGCAAGGTTAGCGTTAACGCTAAGAGGCGTGGCCTGCCTCAGCTCGGTAGTCTGGGCAGTGGTAATCATTTCCTCGAGATTGATGCTGTGGAGCGTATTATGGATGAGGAGGTTGCCCGGGGCTTCGGTATCGAGAGGGTTGGCCAAATCGTGGTTCTCATACATACTGGGAGCAGAGGCTACGGTCACCAGATTTGCAGCGACTATCTTAAGACCATGGAGGCTGCCAGCAGAAAGTATGATATTTGGCTTCCGGACAGGGAGCTTGCCGCCGTCCCGGTTGAGAGCCCTGAGGCGAGGGACTATTTCGCTGCGATGGCTTGTGCCGTGAACTATGCTTTCTTGAACAGGCAGATTATCACTCACTGGGTTAGGGAGAGCTTCGCAAAGGTTTTTGCCGGAGAGGCTTCCGAATTCGGCCTGAATATTCTTTATGATGTTGCCCATAACATTGCTAAGATTGAGGACCATAAGGTTAACGGCGAGAGGAAGATGGTTGTCGTCCACAGGAAGGGTGCCACCAGGTCCTTCCCACCTGGTAGTGAGCATATTCCTCTCAAATACAGGTCTTACGGCCAACCAGTTCTGATCCCTGGCTCAATGGGTTCTGCAAGCTGGGTTCTCGTTGGAACTGAGAAAGCAATGGAGGCCAGTTTCGGCTCAACTGCTCATGGTGCTGGACGAATGCTTAGCAGGCATGAGGCTATGCGAAGGTTTACGAGTAGACAGATTAGAGGTATGTTGGAGGAGCGAGGTGTCTATATTAGAGTTGCAGACATGAATCTTGTTGCTGAGGAAGCTCCTGGAGCCTACAAGGATCCTGATCTCGTAGTTGACGTAACTCACAGGGCAAATATTTCCCGGAAGGTTGCGAGACTAATACCCCTAGGGGTTGTTAAGGGCTAGGGGAGAGTAGCTGCATCACGCCGACAAGTAGGTGAAGGCAATACTATTTCAACGTGTTTCGCTACAAGTGGCGTGGCCTGTCTATTTCTTCAGGGCTCCCTGTATATCCGGAGTCCTTTTCCTAACCCTCGTTAAATAGTAGAGTTGTAGAACAGATATTGCCAGCAGGGCGATCAACAATATTGAGTACACTGTTCTAACCCTCGGCTCCCCGGCGTAAATGTTTACTAGCAGGAGTGATATGAAGAGTATTCCAATCGTTAGCCTTACTATTCTAAGCATGAACAGGTTTCTACGCGCATGCCGGGCTTCCTCCATCGCGGACCTCTGCTCTTCAAGCTGCTTCAACCTTTCTTCAGACAGGCAGTATTTGCCATCCTTCTCCACGAATATTCCCAGTTTTCCTAGGCGCCCGCGCATGAGGTGCTTAAACCATGGTGGGAGGCCGAGTTCCTCCGGTGTCATGGCTCTGTCTGGGCTCGTAGCTCCCTTTTCACGAAACTTTTCGATGATCTCAAACAGCCTCCGCTTGGCTTCAGCCCGTTCCATCAGCACTTTAAACTAGGCCGGTTAGAAATATAACGCTTACTCTGGAAGCAGCTACGTTTTCCTGTTGACAGCGGTCGTGTAGGTTGACCTCAACTCCCTAATAAGGCTTAGAAGCGCCTTAACCTGTTTGTCGAGATATGATTCGAGTTCCTGAGGCATTGTTCCCCTGGATTTCCTGAGGCTTCTTGGGTCAAGGCTTTCAACTATGCCCTCCATTTTTCCAAGCAGGATGCTGATCCATATGTATGTTAGGCTTACGCTCGGCTCATTGTTGATGTCGGGGTTAAATTTTTCAATAAAATCGTCGATTATATGTTCAACCTCGCTAAGCTTTTTGATGAATTTTTCTGCATCATCATTCGATAGTGCTGCAGGTCTACCCGCTATGCCTGATGCTTCTGGAGGCTCTCCCTCGTAAACCAATTTCTTTAAATCCTTGATGTATTTTCTTAACGCTAGGGCGGCTGAGAAAACATATCTCTCATGCTTCCTGTCCAGACGGCTTCCGCTCAAACCAGTTTCACCCCGATTCCTAACATATCCAGTGAGTAAACTGCTTGGAAAGTGTATTCGAAAGACGAGATACCGTGCTCCAAGCTTCTCCTGAATCCTCCGTTAATATTTTGACAGCCTAGTACGAAGTCTATTGTTTCGGTGGCATAGAGGGGTTTCCCCCTCAACAATTTAAGGCATGTTAACCCCATGAAAGTGGGTTCCATGAAGGATGGTTTAGCACCGGGTTTTAAGGCAAATCCTCCTTCAGGGTTTTCATGCGTCCTCACGAAGCTTAATGTATCCTCTAATCCTTCAACAGGGCTGGTTAGAGCTGAAAGTATGTTGAGTGCATAAAAAGTTGAGCTTAAACTCGATCCCTTGACGCCGAAACCACCATCAGGGTTCTTCAGAGATAAAATGAATTCAACTGTTTTCTCGGAATGCCGTTTAATGTTAAGCATGTTCATGAGTTCTACGCACATGAATGTTGTTTCAAGCTCTGAAACAGTCTCCACATCGATTTCACTTGCTCCAAACCTTCCAGTTGAATCCATGAGTTTGAGAACCTGTTTCGAAACATCTATCAGAGGCTGCTTGAGAAGCATGAAGATTTTGTTGACGAGATAGTAGTCTCTAATGTTTATTGCGTTATAGTTTTTAACCCATTTTTCAGTATCTTCAAGCCTAGGAGGGTTAACTCCGAGCATGCTTAAAGTTTCCAAGGCAAGATAAGTATCGTAGAGAGTAGAATCCGTGTATTGAACAGAAGTGTATCCTCCATCATCGTTCTGCCTCATAGTAATGTATTGCACTACTCTTTTTAACAGAATCCTCCTCCCATTACTAACCGCCTCGGTCTCCAACCATGTTAGCCTCCATATGCTACAGAGTAGGAGCTATTAGCCTCGTTTGAGGCGGTTAGAGGAGAGCTCCATCTCCTAGCCATCCCTGAAGATGGCCATTGAACTCTTTTTTAAGAGTCTTATAAGCTTTCTTTAAAGTCAGGAAAAGGTTACTGTTTCAACTGGTTCGCTTGATCCTACGGGTATCCGTACAAGGTTCTACACCCTATGAGTATTTTAAATCTACTGGAATCAGTGACATGTCTGAAGAAATTCTGCCTAACTGTTACGGAGCCAAATCAAGCTCAATTTTTAGCATACTTATCTCATACCTGTTTTCAACTTGTAGCTCATCATCATCCGTAATAAAAAACATCGCTGTTAGAGAAACTTTTTTAAACCCTGCCTTCACGAGGCGCCAATAAGCATGGGTGTAAAATCGGTTGAAATCGTCGGCTGCATGTTTAGAAAGCAATCTTTAAGGTTAACACCTGCAAGCGAAGACTGGTTAAAAGATACATGCCCAAACTGTTATGGAGGATGATGAATGTCTCAATATCTTGAAACATTGAGACTGAGGATGAGGGAAGCCGATTACCTAAAGCTGGCTACTATACCCATTCCTAGGGTGCAAAAATTTATATTCGAATCTGCTGAACTATGCAATCCCGATCAAATCTTCATCTGCACTGATTCTCCGGAAGACATTACATATGTCAGACATCAAGCAATAGTTTCTGGAGAGGAAACTCCGTTGGCGACGCCTGGCCACACCTATCATTTTGACGGACCACAAGACCAAGGTAGAGACAGAGAGTCCACCAAGTATCTTGTGCCCAAGGGAGATTATCTCAACAAGGCTCTTAACCAAGTTGAACGAGAGGAGGGTTTAGCAGAGATAAAAGGCCTCCTCAAGAATGCTATGCAGGGGCGGACAATGATCGTCCGCTTTCTCTCACTAGGACCAATCGACTCAATATTCAGCATCCCATGTATGGAGTGCACTGACTCTTGGTATGTTGCTCACGCTGTAGATCTGCTTTACCGTCCCGCTTACGAAATGTTTCGACGAGGATCGGTTCCAGACGATCTTTTCTGCGTCTTGCATTCATCAGGAAAGATGGATGAGAGGATGGTCAGCATAGAGGCGGATAAGAAACGCATATATGTTGATTACATTGAGAACACTGTTTACAGCGTAAACACCCAATATGGTGGTAACAGCATAGGCTTCAAGAAGCTTGCGCTACGTCTCACTATTCGCAAGGCTGACAGGGAAGGCTGGCTTGCTGAGCACATGATGGTGACTGGAGTTTACGGCCCGGGTGGGCGGAAAACCTATTTTGCCGGAGCTTTTCCAAGTGCCTGTGGAAAGACCTCTACTGCAATGATTCCTGGGAACACTATTCTTGCAGATGATATTGCCTACCTTAGGAACATTAACGGGGTTTGCCGTATAGTTAATGCTGAGGCCGGTATATTCGGGATTCTTAAAGATGTCAACCCTGTTGACGATCCAATGATATGGAAGGCGCTTACAAAACCTGGTGAAGTAATATTTTCCAACGTGCTTGTTAAAGACGGTAAGCCTTATTGGCTTGGCATGGGTTGCGAACTCCCTAAGGAAGGAATAAACTACACTGGGTACTGGTGGGAAGGCAAAAAGAATGGGAAAGGTGAGGAAATCCCGCCCGCACACAAGAATGCGCGATACACAATATTGCTTAAAGCATTGGAAAACTGCGATCCTGAGCTGGACAACCCTGTAGGTGTGGAACTCGGTGGAATAATATATGGTTGCCGTGACGCACGTGGCTACGTGCCTGTTCAACAGAGTTTCAGTTGGGATCACGGTATCATTGCATATGGTGCGGCGCTTGAAACTGAAACAACTTTTGCAATCGTTGAAGACGAGGGCAAGTATGAGATAAACATTATGAGTATTCAAGATTTTGTCTCTATTCCACTAGGGAAGTATATACGTAACAACCTTGAGTTCGGCAGGAGGCTTAAGAAAGGCCCCCTCATATTTGGCGTCAACTATTTCCTCAGGGATTTGAAGACAGGCGAGTTCCTGAATGATAGGAGGGATAAGCAGGTTTGGATGAAATGGATGGAGCTGAGAGTACATAATGATGTAGATGCCTTAAAATCTCCTACTGGGTGGATTCCTAGATATGAAGACTTAAAGAAGTTATTCTATGAGGTGCGTGGCATAGAGTATTCGAAGAGCGATTATATAAATCAATTCACAATTCGAGTCCGGGAGAATTTAGCTAAAATTAGACGGGTGGAAAAATTCTTCAAGGAGAATGTTCCTGACGCACCGCCAGAGCTGTATGAGGTGCTTGAGCAGCAGAGGGAACGTTTAACAGAAATCCGAAAGAAGTTAGGCGACTACGTTTCGCCTGAAAATCTAGAAGCATAAAGGATTAGGCAATAGTTCAATGAAATTCGGCTTATTAAGCGGTTGCACCTTCAAGCGACTTAGCGCATCCGCATTTTCTTTCAACAGGAATATCTTGCACAGCCCTAGATAAGAGTCGCTTAACATTATCTATATTCTTGTCGAAAATCTCCTTCACCTCTTCATGCGTAATCTTAACGGGGCCTGTTCCCGCAGCATAGTTAGTAGACATAACTATGCTTGAATAACATATTCCAAGCTCTCTTGCTAAAGCAACCTCCGGATAACCAGTCATTCCCACAACGTCAGCCCCCCACATACGGTAGGCAGCGATCTCAGCCGGAGACTCGAACCGGGGTCCCTCCGTACATATGTACGTGCCCTTAGGGTGGTAGAATATATTTTCTTCTTTACAGACCTTCTTAAGCAATTCTCTAAGCTCTGGGCAATACGGGTTTGTGAAATCGATGTGCACAACACCGCTAATCGGAGGCTTATTCTTGAGAATCTTTATTCTAGTCTTACCGTTGAAAAACGTTGATATCCTTCTCTTAGTCGCATCTATAACTTGGTCGACTATAACAAACTCTCCTGGCTTAATATTAGGGTTTATAGAGCCTGCTGCTTGGGTTGTGAATATCCTCTCAACACCGAGCTTCTTCAAACCATAGATGTTAGCCCTATAGTTGATTTCCGAAGGTGGAACTGCGTGGGAAACCTTAAGGCTACCTGGCTTAGCATGTCTAGGCAGGAACGCGACGACCCTATTGCCTATATAGCCTATCTCTATTCTAGGCGTTTTTCCAAAGGGTGTTTCAACTATTTTATGTTCAACTGCTTCAAGAAGAGTGTAGAGACCTGAGCCACCAATTATGCCAACTTCGACCGCTTTTATTCCAGCCATATAAAAAAGCGGTGCAAAGCCCGTAAATAAGTTTTCTCTGGTCTACGGTAGAGAAATAAATAAGTATTGCGGTATGGGCTCTATTAAGAGTATATGCATTGATTAATCCGAGGGAGATCGTAGAGTTCTACAGGCTGAGACAGCGAGGTTTCAGCAAACTCTACATCATATTGGTTCTCATAACAATAAACCTCTTCTCGATTTCCGTGCTTCTGGATGCAGCTAAATTCTTCTTGGCTGTTCCCATTCTTCAAGTTGGAATCATTGTCTTAGTGGCTACTTTAATAATTGGCGTTATAGATAAATTTAGGCTTGAAAAAGGCCGGTCTTCCCCTTTACTAATACTGATTGAAAGTCTAAGGATTACTTCTTACACCGTTCTTCCGATCCTCATGATTTTCGTTGCCGTATTATTCTACCTAGGTGTGCCAAGCATGCTATACTTCCAGAACCTGAAGGGTGCGATATCAATACTAACAATATTTATTATACTTTCCGTTTTAAGCAAAATATTCGTATTCCAGATTCAAATACTCGTATCTCCTTTCACAGACAGGAAGACTATTAAATACTTACTATACTTGGGAGCATTAATAATCAGTTTCATAAGTATAGCTTCATACGTTTTGTCGGATATGCTTCTACCATATTATCTGACAGAATGGTTCATGTATGAAACTTTCATATTCTTCCTGGAGCTGGTTTTCCTCTATCTCTCCGCTGAAGTCGCTTTAAACTATAGAGCAAGCATCTATATTCTAATGTTCTTATCCTATATTGCGGTAATCTTCTTCTCTCTGACCGGCGGTGCTGAAATACTTAGGTTAAGCTACACAGAGTATGGTAGGGTCTTTCCTAAGATTGTCACAGGCGTCTTCTTGCTAAGCATTAATGCTCAACTCATGGATTCTAGGGTGAAACAGTTTTCAATAAGCCAGTTTGAAACTAGAGATAGGGGCGGGACAGATATTGAAGATCTCTTAGGCATATTGGAGGGAATTAGGAGAGATATTAATCTGAGTAAGAAGACCATTGAGAAACAGGATGATGCGATAAAACTGTTGACGAAAATAGTTGAGAAAATGACCACTTCAAGTAGCGGGGCTATTGAAGAGTTGAGAAAAGAATTGAAAAACATCAGGTTTTCCCAGACCATCAGTAGTTTAAACACCTCTTTCTCAAAGAGGCTTGCTGAGGAGATTGTGAAGCTCTGCAATTCTCGTAAAGAGTTCTCAATGACTGATTTAGCTGGCTTCATCCTCGGTCCTAAACCGATGCCAACAACCAGTAGAAGAGCAATCGATCTAGAAAACGTCTCTCCAATCCCACTGTTCCTAATGATCTCTATAGTTTTTTTGGATTTAGAAAATTCTAGGCGCGGAGGTATGATTCACCAGAAAGATCTGGCTGAGTTCTTGGTTTCGCATCACCCTCATTTCCGTAGGAAATGGAGTAAACGGACGGCGCAAAACTTTGTCAACTCACGTATTCTGAAATACGTCAAAGCCCACAAGGAGGCTGAGCTGTTGTTCTCCATCGGGAACCGCGGCTCCATAGAATTCTCAAATAACGGTGCTATAAAACCACTTTATGAGGTTGTTAGAGAATATATTACTGATGTAGGTCAAGAAAACATCCCTCTGATACTTATTTACATGCCAAAAACGAGAGAATTGGCTATTAAAGAGCTTAATATTTCAGAAAACGATTTAAAAAGGATGTTTTAACGAAATTTTACCTAAAATGAAGAAAAAAGCTTCTAAAATACTATGAAATGGTTTTTTTAAAGTTTTTTAATTAATTGAAACACTAATGGTGATTAACACATTTTTTCCAATGAACGAGTTTATTATTGCAATTGGAGGAGCAGATCGAGGTATCAATCGTAATTCCTACTTTGAACGAAGAACAGTCAATAGGGCTCGTTTTAGAAGGTATTAGAAAGCAGCTCCCCAAAGCAGAGGTCATAGTGGTGGATTCAAGTGATGACAAAACTGCTGAAATATCCTCCTCTTTTGGAGCTATCGTCATTAAACAGGATAAAAGAGGATATGGTGCAGCAATAAGAGCCGGCCTCAATAGGGCGAGAGGAAGGATACTTGCATTCATGGATGGCGATGGCACTTATGATCCAAGTGATTTAAAGAGGCTTATCGACATTGTTGGGAGGGGGGACGCCGATGTTGCTACAGGCTTAAGGTTTAGCAGTAAACCAGTTGGCATGAGCACCGCTAGATACATAGGTAACCTTATTGTCAACACGGTTTTTTCACTTCTCTTTCTCAAGAGGATCAGAGACACTCAAACAGGCATGAAGGTTTTTTCTAGGGGCACATATCTTAAGATGAGGCTGAAGGAGAATGGCATGCCTTTCTCGACAGAAGTATTAACTGAGGCATGTAGGAAAAGCCTTAGAATTACTGAGGTTAGAATAGGATACCACAATAGAATAGGGATTTCAAAGCTAAACATGTTTAAAGACGGTGTGAAGATACTTCTATTCATGATTAGAGAAAGGCTTCCCGCTTTAAGAGATTAAGTCAAGAGATATTATGACGCTCTGCGGTATCTTAATGCTGGTTAAAGCTCGCAAAGCCTTATCGTTAAGCCCAAGGTAGATGAGCCTCCTGTAGAAACGCATCTCAAACCTGTCCCAAGTTATTGTTCCCTGACCACTCGGATTCTTCTGAGTAGTAACCCTCAGAACCTTTCTGGGGAGTGGAACCGGGCCTGAAACCTTAACATTGTTCTCCTTAGCTATGTTAAGTATTTGGTCCACTACTGTCTGAAGATCGTTCAGCTCGTTACTCACTATTTTTATCCTCGCCTTGCTTACCAACTGCAGGTTAAACATCGCAAAAAGGGTTTTTATGGATTTTCTCCAAGCTGAGGACCTTGGAAACCCGTTTAAAAACAGGTTAAAGGCTAGATTAAGCAACTCTTTCCTTACGTCAATAAGGTTTTTAAAAAAACAGGTGACTATATTGGGCGATATTGTCTACTCTTAGAGAAAACCAATCAAATACTTAAGAAATAAATTCCAATGGAAAAATTTAAACCGATTCCGTTAACACTATTTTCCACAGAGAAACCTTAATCTTAAACCAACTATGTCAACCCAGTCAGGCTCGTTAACCAGAAGCATTCCATACTCCTCCAATATTTGTTGCTAACCATCCTGCGCTGAAAAACGCCATAGGGAAAACTTATATATCGTAAATGGGAAAGCTGTTTTCAGGGCCGGTAGTTCAGTGGTAGAATACCCGCTTGGCGACCAGAAAAAAGGACAAACTGCGGGGGGTCGTGGGTTCGAGTCCCACCCGGTCCATTTTTCCTCAGTGTTTAACCGCTGGGTGCCCGAGCCATATGTATACTTTCCCTTCCTTAACGTAAAGATCATCGATTTCTAATTCTTCAATGTCCTCCCTTAAACCATATCCGAGAATGTTCTTAGCGACATTACGTTCAATAAGCCTATTGATGAGAAGGTGAAGTATGCTCAGAATATCTTCTAAATTGTAATTCCCGGCTTTAACGATTACCTTATTAACCCGCTCCGATTCCAATTCGCAGAACAATGTTGTCACTGGAATTACTATTAGTGGCTTCCCCCCTTCAAGCAACGCTTTGACTTCAGGATTTTCCCTAAACATTTTTGTAAGTGTTTGTTCTCGTCTTTTGCAAGCTTCCTGGACAATATTTAGGCTCTCTCTATACCTCTCTTCATCTGAAACTTTATCATCATAAAGGCTGACCGTGATAGAGTAAATCTTGCTTTTTCCAGTCAAACCCACGTCAAGCAGATCATCCACAAGATCCTTTAAACCAGACTTATCACTTACGTATGCAGTAATACTGAAAAGCACATCTTCATCAGTGATCCTGCCTGTAAGTGCAATAGAGCACTCTCTTGTCGTATCCTTCCATCGCTTGCTTACGTATTTTTCAGCATTCTCTCCAGCTAGCTCGGGTTCGTCACCCCATCCCCAGATCATAGCTTTACTCATTTATTCCTCACGACCCTCGCCTCTTCTCTTCATCTCTTCAAATATGCGTACATGCTTTGGCCTATAACTTCCTATCTCATTTATGAACTTTATATGCTCGCTTCTGGGAATTAAAAAGCTATATGTAGATTTGCCTTTTGGCTCTCTATCCTCTCTGATCCCACGTGGATGAAAACCTAGGTCCATGAGAGTCTGCCGCAACTCTTCTAGACCTTCCCTACACCTTGAGTAAAAACGTATCGTAATCTCACCCCCAGATACTGAAACGTTTCCATCCCCAGAGAAAAACCCCTTTAGAAAAGCCCTTTTACCCTCATCGTCAAGGTGTTCTCTGGGCACATGGAATTCATATGGCCCAGGTTTTAAATTCAAATCGCTCAAATCATAGTAGATCCCCTTACTGTATATTGCTGCAGTAATCAACCCATTCCTCTTCCTGACGTAGTGATGTGAAGCCAGGTTGTACACCCTATTAGCAGATTCATCGAACATTCTTATAAGCTCCAAGTCGTCAGAGTAGAACGCGGTCAAGTAGTCCGTGCGGTACCCTCCCCTCCGCCTTGGTTCCCTCCTAGACCTGTTGCTCCCATCCGCAGCAACCATCCCCATAAGTAGTGCTTTCTCCGGGATAGTTATTTCTCTAACCCCTCTCCCAGATACTTCAAGCATAAATCCTCGGCTAAGAGGAAACAATATTCTCTCCTCCTCCACGGTGGCTTTGACGAACATGCCGACGAGGTTTCCCTTCTTGAAAAGCCCTATTCGCCCCCCTTTGTTTCACGCACCTCGTATTCCCCGAATGTTTTAACCGACCAGTAGGCTTCTCCGCACTCCTTCTTCTTTCCAGTGTCTTCTCTCTCCCCCTGGAGGAATCTTCTCTCATGCTGTTTTACGGCTGAGCCTCCGCCCATTCCCCTATCTCCTCTTTCTCCGCTTTAGCCGGCTCAGGTCTAAGAGGTTGTGGGCAGCCAGCGTCTTCATCGCGCGCTCCTTATCCTCAAACCAGAGGTCGATAATGTCCTGCGGCATCATTCCCCCGCATGCTTCACAATAACACTCCTCGAACCTTATCACCGGATCCCTAAGGTCGTAGAACAACCCGTCCCAGTAATACTCCCCGTGCTTAGCCCTCAGGAACCAGGA
>Ga0123519_10010996_pt1 | contig 13405 bp, 16 predicted proteins | sample YelNatPaOPRAMG02_FD_87396 | JGI IMG/M metagenome (GOLD analysis project Ga0123519, IMG submission 87396) | Hot spring microbial communities from Yellowstone National Park - Yellowstone National Park OP-RAMG-02 (version 2) | ecosystem: Environmental > Aquatic > Thermal springs > Hot (42-90C) ...
ACGCTCCAGCTTCCAAAAAAGTATATTAGGAAAAGCCAAACAGCAAAGATTGGCCAGTCCCACCAGCGCGCCCAAACGTCAACCCAAGCAAACAAACGCCCACCATACTTAGTCCATCTGCCAGCCTTCACTTTTTGTTCCATTTTGTGATCCCTCTCTTCCACAAGTGAACTATGCAGAGTCTTTTGATTATATAATCTTTTGGATTAAATGGTATGCTTAAATCATAGCATATATTTTATCATTTCAGATTTAAGTAGATGTTCCATTAATTAATGTGTGCCTAAAGGGTGTCAAACTAATGGTAAGGGTAATGCTGGTTGTTCCACCACTTCCACAGGGCGTTCTAAAGGAGTCTGTGTGTTGCTCTCCCCCTCTTAATGTTACCTATTTGGCGGCCATTTTGGAGAGAGCCGGGTTTGACGTTAAAGTGGCAGATTGTCCCCCTCTTGAAATGGATCATAAAAGTCTTGGAAGGGAAATATCCTCCTATAATCCGGACATAGTAGGTATTATATCTCTAACTCAAACTTTCCCTTCAGCTATTCAAGCCGCACAAGCTGCAAAAGAGGCTCGGCCCGAAGCGCTTATCGTGTTAGGCGGTCCACACGCCACGTTCATGGATATTGAAACTATAAACAGTTACCCTTGTATAGATGTTATAGTTAGAGGAGAAGGCGAAAAGACTCTTTTGGAACTTGCTGAAAACGTGAAAGGGCATGGAAAAATCGGCAAAGTCGCGGGAATAACGTTTAGAAAAAACGGTAAAATTGTGCGAACGCCTAACAGGCCGTTTATCGAAAACCTTGACGAGTTGCCGTTCCCAGCTTACCATTTCCTTCCACTTGAAAAGTATGGTTCTCTTGGAAGAAAATTCTTCCTATTATTGTCAAGTCGAGGATGCCCCTTTCAATGTTCCTTCTGCACAATGAGGCTGATGGATGGAGGAAAGTTTAGACCGAGAAACTCAAAGAACGTTGTGGACGAAATAGAATACATGATAGAATGCGGGGCTGAAGCCTTCTCCTTCTGCGATGAGACATTCACTCTGGACAAGAAAAGAGTTTACACGATTTGTGAGGAAATTAGGCGAAGGAAAGTTAATTTACCTTGGGATTGCCAAACGAGGGTTGATCAAGTTTCTAGGGAAATACTGATCAAGATGAAGGAAGCTGGCTGCCAGCTCATCGGCTTCGGAGTTGAATCCGGCTCCCAAAAGATATTGGACGCCATGAGAAAGGGAACCACCGTTGAAGAGAACGAAAAGGCAATCAAGCTGGCTAAAGAAGTCGGACTGCCAGTCGCAGCAAGTTTTATGCTAGGCTATCCCGGCGAAACGTATGAGACTGTGAAACAAACATTCGAGTTTATTCATAAAGCGAAGCCGGACATAGTTTACCTATGCTTGGCCACACCTTTCCCTGGCACGGACTTTTATAATCTCGTGAAGGAAAAAGGCTGGAAACTTTCTGAGGACTGGGTGAAATACGACGTTGTTACTCCAGTTTTTGAAAACCCCGCAATAACCGCTGAAAGCATATTGGAAATGCGGAAGAGCTTTTATGACAAGTGGTATTCCGTCTCATACATACTACGCAACATCTTAAATGACAACTACTACAATCGCACGATGGCCCGCTTCGCCTTCGACTATATCGTCCGTAAGATCAAACAGCGCCTTTCATGAAAGAAAATTGGTGGAGGCTGAGCGCCACTGCCAAAGCTCCCTCTAAGGCCCTCCACCTGTTCTCCGCGGATACAAAAATGATGACGTCTCCATCAACCAAGCTGTACGTTTCGAGGATTTTCGCCGCTAGTTCCGGATACTTTGAGGAGAGATCCTCTAAGATCGGTGGAAACCTCAAAGCTCCATCCTTAAAAGCTAAAACGGTTGCTCCTTGGGCTCCCGCTCTCACAGCGGCATCTCTCTCATCTATGCCGAACCGAATTTCGTCAGCTTTCCCTCGAATTTGGATGCCAACTGTGACTGGCCCAGTTTTCAAGTCAAGGGGGTCAAAATCCTTAACATCAACGATGTTGCAAGCCTTCAAGCGTTGAGTAAGTAACTTTTCACCTTTAGCAGTTAATTTTGAGCCTACCTTACTTGTTGATATGTAGCCTTCTTTCCGAAGGTCAGACAACATCAACTTCACAACTCCCTCAAATTCAGACAGCCCAAGCATATCCTTTAAACGATAACGACCAATAGGCCCATAGGATTTCAGGTAAAGAAGCATCAAAAGTTCTTTAAGCTCGGATCTCCTCTTCCTTCTACCTCGCTTAGGCATCTGAACCCCAAATAAAAAGTGGGGGAGGATTAAGATAAACTTAGTTATGCTACATGTGTTCGTATTTCCACTCCACATGATCCCCATTATGTAGGAGGTATTTGTCTGCGCCAACCGCAGCGTGTTCGCCGTTGACGTAATACATCCAATAGTTCATGTCGTCCGGGTTGTTGGCCACTCCGTTTATGGCATCCACGAAAGTCGCGTCGAAACTCGGCCAGTAGGTTGCGCTTACCTTTGCCACAGCCATTAAAGCGTCAAGTGCTGTCGTGTTGTAGAACAGACGTACCTTCTCGTGTGTGATGGATGTTCCGTTCCCATAGTCGATTGTGACAGATACTTGAATCATCGACGCCCCGATGGAAGTGTACTGTTGATAAAAGTATACGGCTGAAATCGTCGCAATCACCGACCAGCAAAGAAGCACTATCAAGGCGAGGATCCAAACTCTACTTTTCATAGACATGTTCTTCACCTCCCAATAGCCCATTAATCGCTTTAATCGAAGGACACGTAGCTAAGGAGAAAAGGATCGCGTTACTTACTTCGTGAATAATTCCAAACCACGGGGGAACAAGCCAACCCGTCGCCAAAACATAAATTAGTGGTATTTCGTAGGTTACTGCGAATCCGATGTTTGAAACTAAGTCGTAAAGGAACGTTAAGACAAATCCCAACAAAGCCAACTCGATTTTAAAATTATTAGAAAAACGTCTAAGAGGCCAGGAAGTAGTTCTCCCCAACAGTCCCCCAACAACGCCGTACATGGTCTGTCCAAAAGTTATTAGCAACCACGTTGGAAGACTTAAAACGCCATAGGGGTTTATCCAGCCATAAACCACCCAAATGAGAGAGCCCGTAGCTGCGCCGACCAAAATGCCAAAGTTTAAACCGGCCAAGAACACTATAAAATCCATAACTTTAACGTTGGGCAACCATATTAAGGCGTAGTTAGTCCCTAGACAAAGAGCTGTCAAAACTGCAATCAAGCAAACACGAGTGGGCATCGTAGGTGTTGATTTCATAACGGTTAGTAGGAATTTTATCCTATATAAAACTTTTGAAAAACCATTCCCCAAGGTAGAGTAGAGTGAAAATTTAAAATATCAGTCAGTTATACAACTGAAAAATCGAGGTTGCTTGAAACCGAAGCTTAGTTTCAATAATTTTGTGCATTCTAACAATCCTATGTGGTTTAGGCCTCTGCCTAGGGCTTCACACAATGACTACTGCACATGCAGTGCTGGGAATCTCAACTTTGATTTCTATGATTGCTTGGGCATACCGCGAGCGATAATCAATAACCTTCCATTTTTAAACGTTAAAACTCCGTTGCTCACCAACTTCAGCCAGCATACGTTCTACTATATATCTTGGGGCTCCAACTAAAACTTCTTTATACGGAGAGTTTGGGATTCTTTCATCTTTAGCCAACGACTCAGCCTCAAGCACCACCCTTTCAATTTCGGATTTAAAGGAAAGTTTGCCGTTTACGCCGAGCTCCCTCAAATTTTTTTCTTTTACAGCTCGATTCAACTCCATTTTCACATCGTTTCCTAACGTATATGTGCTAATCAAGAAGGTTAGGGGAAGAACTTCGAGTTTGCCCCTTTTCATCTCAGCGTAGTCGTCAGCGAGCTGATGGGCTATGCCAACTAGGTTTCCGTACTTCCAGAACAAGCTTTGAAGGTCTTCGTTGGCTTCAGCCTCTTGAGCTCCGATCTTGCAGGATCCAGCGAACAAGCTTGCAGTCTTTTCTGATATCACGTCGAAGTATAGCTTTTTACCGTTAGAGATTAAATCTTCAATTTTCCTTTTGGAAAGCTCTATGTCCATCATTTCACCTTTGAGGGTTAAATCCCAAGTGTCAACCAAGGTCTTCAAAACCTCTAAGCCGTGGTTAACGACCATTTTAAGGCCTAAGCTCACCATTTTATGGCCCAACAGAATGGCGTCTTCCACACCATATTTCAAATATGCTGCTGGTTTCCCTCTTCGTTGCAAGTCGCGGTCTAGAATGTCGTCGTGAACTAGGCTTGCGGAGTGCACAAACTCGATGGCCGCAGCCGCCTCCAATGCTCTTTCAATGTTCCTGCCTCCGCAGGCGTTGAATACAAGTATGGCTAAACATGACCTCAACCTCTTTCCACCTGACAAAGCATAGTTAAGTTTCTCATATGCTGTTTGCTCCTTTATTATCTTCCAGAGCCTCGTTTCGACGCCTACTTTGACTTTAGAAAAGAACTCTTCCACTTCCACAGCTCTTCCACCTTGAGCATCGTTTTTACTACTTTAATTGATCCATGTTATTTATGCATTTTCCAGCTGTTATCACAATTATCCCCCCAAATGCAAACTCCTTTAAAGTTGCCTTGCCGAACAGTCTGGCTATACTCTTCCTCAAGATCTTGTTCGTCCTAAGGTTTTCGTATGTCGGTATTAAGAGGCGGAGGGGGTTGCCCGAAATCTTGCCAACAATCGATATTTTAGCTATGTTGGGCATTATGAACTTCACGTAGAATGTCATGAAAGTTCGAACGATCCTGTTGTCAGGTTTTCCCATGTCAACTACAACGAAAATACCGTTTTTCTTGCATACCCTGTGGAACTCTTTTATTGCGTCTTCGAGTTCTACTGCGTCTCTAAGTGAGAAAGACGCGAAGATTCTGTCAAAGGTCTCGCTTTTAAATGGCAAATTCTCAAACATCCCCTTAACCGTGTGAATCCTGCCGTTAAGTTTCAAAAACGCCGCCTCGAGCATTTTAGAAGACGCATCCAAGCCAACTAGCATGTCCGGGTTACTTTTTGACAACACGATTTTAGACATGGTTCCAGGACCTATGCCAGCGTCCAACACAAAATGTTTGTGCTTTACGTTCGCCTGCTCAACCGCGTATTCCCTTGCCTTTCCAGCCGTTCTGAAAGATATCACTTCATTCACGCTGTCATAGCAAGCAATAATCTTTTCTATGGCAGCTATGACTTCAGGCCAAACGTCTTTAAACTTCAAAGCCTCACAGCCCATAGGTTGCAATAAGTATGCCTATGCTTGCAAAGGCAGGAGTAAGCAGAACCGTTAGAACGTTGAATTTTAAAGCTGGTAAAAGCTTTTCAACGTCGTCGTGGTGTTTTAAAGCCAAACCCACCGCTTTTAAGGCGAATGGTACTGTTGCGAGGGCAAACAACGATGTAATTGGCAGTGTACCGAAAACCGCTGGAACAATAATGCTTAGGTAATTCAGGGCGACGAGGGCGGAGTAAATCTTAGCCGCGGTTCTACGCCCAAAAATTATGGGAATATTCAGACGCTTACCTATAAGGTCAGCCTCTACATCGGGGAATTCGTTCAAAAGCAAAAGGTTACAGACAAGAATACCGGGGGAAACGCAGGCTACAAGCGCTTTAACCCCATAGAAGCCTGTCTGAGTGAAATACGTACCTAAAACGACAAGCGAGCCGAGGTTTAATCCGGCAAGAAGCTCACCGGCCATCCACTTCGCAAAGTGAGTGGTATAAAAATAAGTTGATATAATCGCCACAAGAATTATTGGAATAAGAAGCCAACCGTAAACAGCTAGGAAGTAAAATGCTATGAAAAAAGCAGGCATCGAAGAAAAGACTCCAAACCAGTAAACACTCTTAGCATTTAATATACGCGGTGGAAGCATCCCGCTTCCTCCACTAAAAGGAGTTCTACGAGTATGTAAATCTATTCCGCTTTTGTAATCAAAGTAATCGTTTAAAACGTTTACACTAATATGAAGGAAGATCACCCCCAGCAAAGATAGAACCATATGGAAGAAATCAAAAAAGCCGTCATACAATGCTAAAGCTAAACCGAGAGAAGCAACGCACGGATCCAGAAGTAGAAATTGCGGCCTAACCTCATAAAACCATGTCTTCAATGTCATCTAACCACCAAATTCGAATTTTTTAGAATGAGTATTATATAAACGAATCGAAAGTTCATGCAGTTCTTGAATATGCTACTCGCTCTTTTTCATTCGCAATTTTTATTAACTTCAAGTTTATTTATCGTTTTGAATTCAATAAAATGTATGAGAGGAAGGATGAATGCTGAATTTAAGTTTGCTCGAACTTGTTTACTTTTTCGATGTCGTATCGATATTATTTTTCTTATATTTTTTATTTAAAGCCTTTAAAGAGGCTCGGTTGTCTTTATCTTTAAGAAAGACTGTCGATTTTGCTATTCACGAGCTTCGTGATGGTGTAAGTTCGCTTGTTGGTTACATCCACTTTTCAATTGTTATGGGCATTGCTCTTTCCACGCTGTATTTATGCTTGGGGCCTCTGCTCATGAATACTTTTATATGGTATGCTTTGCTTGTCATTTCAATACCTTTTGTTGCCGGGCTTTTTGTAGATATAATTTGGAGGATATCTGTTCTTTTTAAGGGCCTAACAATACTGGAATATTTAAAGGTGGAACGCGACTTCAAAAGAGAATCCATGATTTCTCATACAAACGTGATGATTGTCATTCTATTAACTTTAAGTAACATGCTACTTGCATGGAATTCAGAATTGTTCATCGTTAATAGCTTAATTTTTGTTGCAAGAAATATTCTTCTGTCCATAATTTTCGTTAAACCTATTGCTAACACCATGCTAAACTATGATAAGCCAATTCACTATTTTGAAATGCCTTTTAAATTAAAGGATGTCATGGAGGGAAAGGTGGAAATTGGAAACATAAAAACAAGCATTGAAAACATTAATGATTTGAGCGATCGTAAAAAATTATCTTTAAACGCTTGTCTTGAAATTGGCGTTTGTGAGGATGTTTGTCCTGCAACTTCTGTGTTACGGCCATTGTCGCCGAGGGTGTTTATAAGAAAACTTTCTATACTTATGAAAAATAAGCCGGTTGATGGTAATCCATTTGAAGTTATAGATAAAGATGAATTGTGGTCGTGCACTACATGTGGTGCATGTACATACTCATGCCCGATAAAGGTCCGACACTTGGAAATAATAATGGACCTGCGAAGAACATTGGTTGAATCCGGCATGATTGATAAAAAGAAATCGGACGTTCTTTCAAGCGTTGCTAAGTATGGGAATACATTTGGGATGTCAAATTATGGTAGAAATAATTGGTTGGAAGAACTCGGGGTTAAAACCATTGACCAAAACCCAAATTGTAAGTATTTATTGTGGGTTGGATGTTTAAGCAGTTTCGACGATAGACAAAGAAAGATCGTTGAGGCATTTATCAAAATTTTGAAGAGCATAGGTAAATTAGATGAAATTGCAATTCTAGGTAACCTTGAAACATGCTGCGGTGATCCTGTGAGAAAACTCGGTGACGAAGGTATGTATCAGGAAATAGCACTCAAAAACATAAAATTATTTGAAAAGTACAACATAAGTTCAATTATTACCGCATGTCCTCACTGCTATAATGCATTTAAAAATGATTATCGCGAACTTGGCTTAAAAGACATCAAAGTTACACATCACGCCGAGTTTCTTGATATGCTATTTGAAAACAAAACTCTAAATTTAAAACCAATCGATAAGAAAATAACCATTCACGACTCTTGCTACTTATCTAGATACAACAGAGTCACCCCCATGACAAATACACTAAAAAAAATCGGAAGTATGAGAAGACCAAAAAATTGTGGCGAAAAAACATATTGCTGTGGCGGTGGAGGGGGAAATTATTGGTATGAAGTCTCGGAAAAGAAGAGAATGAGTCACGAAAGATTGGAACAATTACTAGAGTTTAAACCAGATATTATAATCACATTTTGCCCATACTGCAAAGCTATGCTAGATGATGCTGCCCAAGTTAAAGAATTAGAGCACTTAGAAATACTTGATGCTGCAGAACTAATATATAAAGCGCTCGCGGTTGAATAAGGATCAGCTCAGCAAGACATTTCCAACATCGACCGTTCACAGTGCATTCGGCCGTATTTCCTAACGATTTTTGTAAAATTTTTGTGAAACTTCAGTTTATTTCGCCAGGTGCTCCTTCGGCGGCAATGGGCTCTGCCATAGTGGTAATGTCTATGTTTGGATGTTGCGCAGTGGACACCATTTTAGGCGTGTGAATGCATGAAGCTGACATAATGTTAGCCCTAATTTCTAAAATGGACCAAATACTGAAGATCTACGAAAACCTTGAAGGAGGAGGAAGGATAGATGAAATACGCTTTTTCCCCCGGCTGTGCGTAGTCACACCCTGCCCCATGTGTCACTTCAACCTCGACGCGATGCAAAAAGACGTCGAGTCGACATTTGACATCGACATCAATCTTCCCATACTGCATATAACTCAAGTGATGGGGCTCTCGTTTGGCCTAAACCCAAAGGAACTAGGGTTAAAAATGAACAGTGTGTCCCCGATGAAGTTACTTTCCAATTTACACAATGCAGTTTAGAATGTCGACTTTTTAGATTCCGCGTGGCGATTTGGGGTATCACTCGTTTACCAGAGTTTTTGTGCAGAAATTTAATTATCGTAAAGCCGAGCTATAACCTATGAATAGTTCTTCTTTTCCACTCTCTCTGCATTTTAGAGGCGCTTCTGGAGAGCCTCAACTTCCAATTTTAGTCACCTTCATTGCTTCTCGGAAAAGCTTCTTGGTTGCGGCAATCCTAGCCTTCTGGGCTAAAACATCACTTGTAACCCAGTCTAACGCCTCTTCAGGACACAACTTAACACATTGGGGTTCACCCTCATTCTTGCATAGGTCGCAGACAAATACTACTTTCTTTTCTGGATGTATCATGATTGCGCCATAATCGCACGCCTCAATGCACCAGCCGCAACCATCGCATTTATCCTCGTCCACCATTATTATTCCTGTTTCCTCAGACTGGGTTAAAGCATCTCTTGGGCAAGCGGCAACGCATGGTGGGTCTTCGCACAGTCTACAAGTTATTGCTACGTTTACTAGGGAATTTAATCGGACAACTCTTATCCTTGATTTCAGTGGGTTAAAGGCTTTCTCCTTCTCCCATGAGCAGATGTATTCGCAGACTTGACAGCCAACACACTTATCTGGGTCTGCAGCAACGAATTTTCTTTTATGGATTTTAACCATCATTCTTCCTCCTGCGTTCTTGCGCATGCCTAGGACGCAGTTTTTAATGTATTTAATTCTGCTGAGAACTTCTTCGCGTAGTTTTTTGCGGCTCATTTCCAAATTTAATTATTCTCCGTAACCCTTAAATGCGCTTTCACCCACATTAAGGTTGTCTCCCATTCAAAAGTTGTTCAAGGACAAGCTCGTAAAATCTGTCGTTAAGCGTAGATTCCTTTTCAAGAACCTCGCCACGCGTCCAGAAATTTTCGGAGTATATTAATATGATAGATACCTTAATATTTACTTAGCCAAAAATTTACTAAGTCATGAAATTCACACAAAGAATAAAGAGGACATTAAGATAAATCCAGTTACATTAGGAACTTTTCTTCTGATTTTAGGTTGATTTCTTGTCAGTTTGAATTGCTGTTAGTCTTACATCAAGCCTCGTTTATGGATTTCATTTTAGGCATCATGCCTTTTCAATTGGTTGAAATTTTAGGGGCTGTTTTACAACTTTTGAGGTCCGCTTTGATTGTTTTTGGGATTGTCAGTCTGGTTAACGGCATAACTGCAGAGGTAACTAGGGACCAGACATACCGATTGTCTGAGACTTTACTAAGAATTGAAGAAAGAGTTCGAGAATTAAACATTCGAAGGGCTCAAAGAACAATATTTGTAAATTTTGAGGAACAGCTATTGGGGATGAAAGTATTTTCTGTCCGGCATGCGGTAGATCACAAAAAAGAAAAAGAATGGGAAATCCTTAAATATAGTTGTGTTTGCTTTCTATATGGTGGTCAGTTTGGTCGTAGGCTGGGAGTGGATAGTTATCATTCTTGCTTTGGTCGTGCTTCTATTGTGGGGTCCAAGTAAGATTCCTGAACTGGCTAGGGGTATTGGTCGAGCTAAAGCGGAGTTTGATAAGGCAAGCAGGGGAGAATACTTGAGTGAAAGCCGGAGTGGGGCAAGCCGATCATCGGATGACGATATAATCCTTATAGCTAGGAGTCTTGGCATAACAACTGAGGGAAAGACCAGGGATGAGATCATTCAGGAGATAATTGCCAGCATCAAAGCCAGTAAAGCACTTAAGTCGGATTCGAGCTAAGAATAGAAGCGCAGCTGAAGGTGCGGAAGGCTGTCAAAAGAGGAGCGCATGTCGTTTTGGGACCACACAGAGGAGCTTGTAAGGAGGCTTAAGGTTGTTCTTTATACGCTTGTTGTTTCAACAGTTCTTATGATGGTCTTGCCAGCGAACACTTCATTTATTAAGAATCCCCTTGAATTTTATGATCCTTTAGTAGCTGTAGTTTTAAGAAAAATTAAGGAGCAGGTTCTTCCCCCGGAGTTTAGGCTGATAGGTTTAGAAATTGGGACTCCCATTGAGCTATATGTGGTGACTTCTTTCTTAATGGGGCTCGCTATAACCGCTCCTGTTTTTGCTTACGAAGTTTTCAAGTTTATTGATCCAGCGCTTTATCCGGATGAGAGAAGGATGATTTACCCTTTCCTAGCATCTTTTCTATCGTTGTTTATCAGCGGATGCCTTTTCGCTTACGAGTTGCTTATGCCAGTTCTGATGCGCGCTATGTTACCGTTTTTTGTAGCTGTCGGCGCAGAGCCCATCATCTCCATAATGGACTTCTATAGTCTGGTTCTCGTTACAACTATACTTACAGGAGCTATGTTTACTTTTCCAGTATTCTTCGTTCTCCTTGTGAAGTACGGGATAATAGGCACTCAAATGTTGACAAAGAATAGAAAGTACTTATATGTAGGATTATTTATAATCACAGCACTCGTAACACCAGATGGAGGCCCATTAGCCGACATTATTCTTTTCATTCCAATGGTTTTATTAGTAGAGGTTGGAATTTTCTTTGCACGACGTTATGAAAAGAAAGGAGAAATTAGGAATCCACGCTGGTTCAGTGAAGAAGTAAAATGCAAATTCTGCGGGAAAACCATTCTAACCGGCACAACTTTCTGCCCACACTGCGGGAAAGCTCAGAATTGACACTCTCACGCTCAAGTTCGACTTTTGCACATTTACCCCTCATCCAACAAGACCGCCCGAAAGGGAGGGGATCACTTTTGCGATCTACCACAGGCTGGGCAGAACATATCCCCTTCCACAAGTTCTGTTCCACAGTATTTGCATTTTTGAGCTGTTTCGGAGGCCCTCGTTATCTTTGCCATCTTAGACTCCAGCGCATTAAGGGTTCTTTCCACACTGGCTGTAAATTCGATTAAAACACGCCTTTCATCTTCTAATTTAACCGCAACTATGCTGGAAATAGACATGAGAAGACCGGTTACAACGAGAACAGCCCCAAAAACTTGCAAGAGCACACCGACAACTTCAACCACCCCAAGGTCAGGGATAACGCTCATAATATCCTCTATAATAATTGTTTGATGCAAAGCAATCAACAACCCAAATGAAAAAAGTATAAATCCCATGATCAGCAGGGTGGATCCAACACGCAATGATGGCCTAGGCATCTTTTACCTTCCTTTTTGTTAAGTATAAAATTCAGATATAAGAAGCTTACTAGTGGGTGGCGGTAGCTATATAAGAACGAGGTTTCAAACGTAACTTATGATTGCCGAAATATTACAGTGGCTCGCAGGTTTAGCCCAGTTCATTTTAGGCATTCTCATCGGAACGATTCTGACGGGAGTGTTCACGTGGAAAGTCGTAGTACCAAAGATCATGCAAAACGAGGATGTCCAAGAGCTTAAAAGGCTAATAAACGAAATCATAACAGCACTAAAAGTGCTGGAAAACAACTTCAAAGAAGAGGACTTAAAAGAGCTAATAAAAACGTTTAAGGAACTAAGGGAATTCTTAAAGGCACAGAAAACTGAAAAGAAAAGACCATAATTTCGATTCGTCTCCCCTTTACTACTTTGGAGTAACTGTAGTTTTGTGGCAGAAGCTACCCGGCTGAAGCGAGCCCACGCCTGACCTCCAAAGCTTTAAAGCCTTCATTAAAAAAATAAAAATATGAGAGAGTTATATTGAGTTGAGGGGGTGGTGGAAGTAAGGGGTGCTGCGGATGCTGAGGATAGGGCAAAAAAGGTTATCCGGGAAAAGCATCCCAAGCTAAGGTGGATCCTCTTCAAAAGAGTGGAAAAGAAGGATAATTCTTGGCTTATAGAAGGAGAAGTTTGGTTTAAGCGGCTACGCCTCTTCACTGTCAAGAAAACCTTCAGACTTAAGATCAGCTCGAAGACCGGAAAGATCACATCCTACCAAGAAGAGCCGTTATAGCTTTAGGTTCGTATTAGCTTTTCGATGGTTTCTCTTATGAGCCTTTTCACGTCTCCGTTTGGCGCTATCTTTTTCAAGGCTTCAAATGTTTCCAAGTCCAATCTTACTGGTACGAGCTGCCATTTAAGCTCTTTACCAAGCGCTTCCCTTACACGTTGCCTTGTTTCATGAACGCTTAGCCCATTCTCTTGGGCTTCCTGGGCTAGGGCAAGCTGCTTTTCCGGATCCTTAAGCCTCATGATGGCTTGAGCATGATCCGGCGTTAGTTTTCCACTCCTCACAGCCTCCCTAAGCTTTGGATGAAGCCTAAGCAGCTTCACCCTCTGCGAAACGTACGGTCTGCTCTTCCCAAGCCTTCTGCCTATTTCAGTCAGCGAGTAACCCAAATCCTGAAGCGCCTGGTAAGCCTCAGCCTCATCAAGCGGATCCAAATCCTCACGCTGCAAATTCTCAATATGCCTAGCCTCTATGGCCTCGTCAGGCTTCAAAGCCTCATCCAAAACAAGCGCCGGAATACTCTCCAAACCAGCCTCCCTAGCAGCCAAAAACCTCCTAACCCCAATAAGCAACTCATAGCCCCCCTCCTTCGGCTGGACAAGAACCGGCTGAAGAACCCCATGCTTAGCAAAGGAGGCCGAGCCTGAAAGAGTTGAACCTATAATACCCTCCTTTCTTTTACTCTATGCTGACAACAAGCGACTGGAAAGAGTTTGAGAATTTTACATTTTGGCTGCTTAAACTGATTGGAATACATAAACTTCATAGATTTGAGAAGC
>Ga0123519_10011003_pt1 | contig 13401 bp, 9 predicted proteins | sample YelNatPaOPRAMG02_FD_87396 | JGI IMG/M metagenome (GOLD analysis project Ga0123519, IMG submission 87396) | Hot spring microbial communities from Yellowstone National Park - Yellowstone National Park OP-RAMG-02 (version 2) | ecosystem: Environmental > Aquatic > Thermal springs > Hot (42-90C) ...
CAATAATGTAATAATTTAAAAAAATGTTGATTTTCATAATGTCTCCTTTATTTTAAGATTGATTAATTTGAATTTTTATTGCTTGTCCACTTTTTTAGAGTTAACCTAAACCAATAATTGAATGCCTTTATTTGGTTCTTCAAATGATGAGGACGACGAATTGTCCTTGCAATGGTTCGGGCAAAATATTGAGGTCTGAGGTAATATCTTCGATATGCAGATTGCACCTTTTTTGTTAGAGTATCTAAATCAGGGTATGTATTAGGGAGATAGGAAGGTAGGTGTTGCCCTATAAATTCAAAGCATTGTCCTTCTTTCATGGCGATTTCTGCAAGTAATGTTCCAGGGGCTACATAATAAGAGAAAAAAACAACATAATCTATATTTAGTTCACATGCAAATCGTATTGTTTCTTCGCTCATTGCAGGTGTTTCCGTAGGAAACCCCAAAACAAAGAAAGCCCTTGTTTCCATTCCGGCAGATTTTGCCCATTGAACTGCATCACGACATTGTTCTAATGTATGCCCTTTACGAATAAGTTTCAGTATTTCTTCATTTCCGGATTCAATACCGAATTGAATACTATAACACCCTACTTCTGCCATTTCATTTAACATTTCCGGAGTCACTGTATTTACTCGTGATAAAACAGACCAGTCTAATTTTATTTTTTCCTGTTTTAGAAGGGAACAAAAATTGTGTATCCATTCGGGATAGATACAAAAATTATCATCCCAGAACACAATATTTTTGACCCGATATTTTCCAATGAGGTCTTTTAATTCTGCTACAACATTTTCGGGAGACCGACGACGAAATGGAGAAGCATATTTCCCCCCTTGATAACAAAATTTACATCGTGCCCAGGGACAACCCCTTGCCGTAATCATTGACATGGCGGGTCGTTTAGGACTTAAACTTGGCAAAGGTTCATATAATTCATGGTTATAGATATGTCGAGAAGGAAAAGGTAAAACATCCAGATTATCTATTGGAATAGAGCAACCTGTATCCACGATTTCATCATTTTTATTTTTATAAATAATTCCCTTTACATTTTTATATGTACCCCCAAAGAAAATCTTTTCCAATAACTCTAAAAGAGGAACTTCTGCGTCTCCAGGTATAACATAGTCTATATAGGGACAATCCTTTAATACCTGTTCTCCAAAGGAGGTAGTATGAGGACCTCCCATTAATAATGGAATAGTTGGGCATTCCTCTTTTAATTTTCGAGCAAGTTGGTATGAAGAATTGAGAAGGAAAGTAGTGAAAGATGAAATTCCAATAACATCGGGTTTGAGGGATAAAACGCGGGAAACAGTTTCTTCAATAGATAACCTTTCAGCAACAGCATCAACAAAATGGCAATGATATTTCCCCGTTTGTTCTAAATATGCAGTAAGATACCCCACACCCAATGGTGGCATTAACCCGATTTGCCTTTTTCCTTCTTCCTGCCCAATAGAACGGGAATAAGGATATGGTGGCATTACAAACACAACATGTATCATATTATTATTATAACTCTATGACTTTCTAAAAAATTCTTCTTCTTCAGAGACACGAATTCCAAATAATCCTATTAGGATAGAACTAAACAAAACCTGAACCCCTTGAATAAAGCAAAGAATACCCCAGAAAAAATTTTTAATATTTATATTCACTATATCTGTTTTATAATAAAGGGCATAAAGCATTACAAATATACCTAAAAAGCATATTCCCAATCCTAAAAGCATTCCTTTTTCTACTTTAATTATTTTGGATAAAAAAAGTAGATATTTTGAAGGTGTATATCTGAATTTTGAACCACGAACTCTGCCTTGAGCAATCACACCAATTAATAAAATTTGAGTTGCAATAATATTTGTCAACAGAGAGATAAAAAAAGAGGTATAAATATCTATATAGTTAGGCAGAATAAACAATGCAAGATAAGAAAATCCCAATAATAAAAAACCGGGTATAAGGAACCAATTAATAGAGCAATAATGAAACATAAGTTGTAGATGTCTCCATCCATCACGGACTGAATGTAGGTGGGGGCGTCTACCTCTCTGATCACAGTGAAAATGAATAGGAACCTCGGTTATTTTAATTTTAGTCCAGTGTGCTTTCGCTATCATTTCGGAAGCAAATTCCATTCCTTCCGAGTGCAAATCTAATTTATCAAACGCTTCTCGGGACATTCCTCGCATACCAGAATTAATATCCGATATATTTGCTTTAAAAAAAATATTCGCAAGGAAAGTCATAATAGGAGTGCCTACATATCTATGTAACCACGGCATTGAACCGTCATCAATAGTTCCTTTTTTACGAGACCCAAGAACAAGGGGATACCCACCCCGCAATTTTTCTAATAATTGCGGAATATCTTCAGGGTCATAGGATAAATCAGAATCAAAAAAGATAATATATTTTCCTTTTGCTTGTTTTATACCATTTCGAAGAGCATTCCCATATCCTGGAATGGTAACTTTTACTACTCTTGCTCCTGCTTGTTCCGCAATTAAAGAGGAGTTATCCGTAGAGTTGTTGTCTGCAACAATAATCTCACCGTTAATATGGTTTTTAACTAAAATCTCTTGTATCTTTTTTATACATTGCCCTATAGTGCGTTCTTCATTCAAACAAGGTAATACAATACTTAACTCTATTTCATCAGAATGTTTCATTTATCGGTATTTCCTTGTTTTTCCAAAATAAGGGAAGATAAGGATTCAATCTGTTCAGGGTCTTTGATGTTTTGTTTTGCCTTTTCAAAGATTTCCAATGATTTATTAACATCCCCTTTATCTATATAAATTTCCATCAATTTCCTATATGCAGGTATAAACGAAGTATCCATAGTTAATATTTTATTATAAATATCAATAGCCTCATTGTTTTGATTACTTTTATTATAGATATTTCCAAGAGTAAACCATAAATTAATAGATTCCGAATGTGTTTTTAAAACTTCTTTTAATTCCCAAATACCTTTTTCTGGATTTCCCATCTCTGTGTAAAGCAAAGATAAAGCAATACAAAGTCCTATATGTTCAGGATTTGTTTCAAGACCTTTATCATAGTAATATAAGGCTTTTTTTGTATGGTTTTCTGAATAGAAAATATCTCCTAAATTTGCGTATGCAAGTGTAAAAAAGGGGTTTTTATGTATACACTTCATTAATAAGTTTTTGGCTTTTTCCCAGTCATTTTTTTCTGAATAAATCATGGCAATATTATTGAGCGTATTAGGTTCTTTATTATCATAGGATAATACTTGCTCATAATATAAAAGTGCTTTTTCATATTGTCCCGAATTGTGATAAACAAATCCTAAATTATAGAGTAGTTCTATATTGTGAGGTTGTAATTTTAAGCTATTTTCCAACAATTCAATGGCTTCAGTGTATTTCTTCTGTTGGATATATAATTCTGCCAGATTAACTATGGCGAGATTGAAGTTAGGCTCTATTTCAATAGCATACTTATAATGATTTTCAGCTTTTGGCAAATCATTTTGTTCCTTGTAAATAACACCTAAGTCATTATGAACCCTTGGGTCTTTGGGATTTAAGGATAGGGCGTTTTTGAATTCTTTGATGGCTTCATCATATTTTTTTAATTTCATGTATAAAGCCGCAATATGGTAATAAATATCTTCTCTATACATAGAAGGTTGTTCGGAAGGGTCCGGACTAAGTGCAAGTCGTAATAAATCTATTGCTAATTCAGAATAATTTAATTTTTTAAGTGCATGTCCCAGTCGGAATGGCATATAAGTCATAGGGCGTTCGGGTCGAGACATAAGTGCTTGTACTTCCTGTAAGGCTTCGTCAACTCGCCCTACACGAAGATAAGAATCGGCACGGTCGTAATGCCAGCGACACATATCCGGTTTATAGGGAATAATGTCAATATGAGTTATAAAGAAGAGTAGGACTAAAACAAAAATACTTATAAGTGAGGAAATTATTTTTTTCTTTACCAATAAATTCCGAATTTCCGAAAAAGCATATCCACCTATAACAAACATCAATCCTAATATAGGAACACGAGCCCTTGCATTTACGAAAAAAGGTAGAAAAGAAGCAAAATAGGTAAATATAAACAATAAAATTAAAGTCAGGAAATAAATATTTATATTTGTATCTTTGGATGTTTTGTTAAAAAATATATTTTTTATCAAAAAGAACAAACCTAATAGAAATACACTTAAAACGATAGGGAAACGGGGCATATATTTTAGAGGTATATAATGTTGTCTTTCTCCTTCTACAACTTTGTTTTCGGTAATTTCTTGAGGGCTCCAGAATAAAATGGCTTTTTTGCAAGTGAGTAAAAATGTCCGCCATGGATGATGAATAATATAGTCTATAGCCATTTTGGCAAAGATATTCGATGCTTCGGAATGTGAAACTTCTCTCCCTAAATATTTTCCTAAACCTTTTACCACATTGTCATAATGCCATACAGACCAGTTTCCGGTTCCTTCTAATTCTTGCAGATAAGGTAGCCAGGGGGTTACTCCATCGGCATCTTCGCTGTTCCCTATCAACAAATTTTCACCAAAATAAGTAGAGATGGGCACAAATTCACCTGATACAAGATAATTTCGAACTGTTACAGGAAGTATTACGGTAAAAGTGGCAATTATTAAAAAGATGATATGCAGTAAACTCTTAATGGATTTTTTCTGTTTATAAAAAAAGAACAAAATCCATAATGACAAAAATGGAATAAATAATAGGATATTGGGTCTCATAATGGCGTATATACCGATGAGTAATCCTGAGAAAAAGGAATAAAGAATAAAGTCTTTAGTAACAGCATAGTAAATAAGAAGCAATATGCAAGGAACAAGAAATATGAATAGGGCAGGGTCATTTACTTCTCCCTCGTAATAAATGAAAGCCCAGTAAGTCGCTACAAGGAAAGATGCACATAAGCCTGCAATTCTATTAAATACAATTTTGGATAAGGAATATATTAGAAGAATATGAACAAGTCCCAAAAAGAGATGAATTAATCGTGGCGCCAGATAGGAACCATCAAAAAGCCAATATACAATCATAAGGAAATAGGGATAACCAGGAGGACGATAATAAGGTGTGGTCGGAATATGTGGGTCAGAAACTCCCTCCCGAACCGTCCAATCCCCTGATAGCATTGCTCTTGCCTGATAATCCTGTACATCCAGGTCCTGTCGAAGGGCAATGAAGTCCGGAGCATCTATTAACTGCCAAAGATAGATAAGTCGAAGACAGAATGCAAATAGAATTATCCAAGCAAGAATTACCCAATCTTTATTTTTTCTGTTTTCGTTATCCATATTTTTCTATTTGGTTAATTGTTTTTATTTTTATTTATCTCATTAAGTTTATCTAGGGCATCTGTGTATTTAGGGTCTGTTTCTAAAACTTTTTTATACCAATATTCTGCCTCTTCAAGTTTATTCATTTCTTTAAATGCATTTCCAAGATTAAACATGGCATCTGTAAATTGAGGGTCGTTTTCTAAAGCCGTTTTTAGATATTCTATCGCTTTTTCATATTGTTTTTTTTGTATATGTAAATAACCAAGATTATTAAAAATAAGGGCATTGTTGGGATTTAAGGAGAGAGATTTTATCAGGGATATTTCTGCTGAGGAATATTCGCCCTTTTGTATATACGCATTTCCCAGATGGAACCATCCCATCCAGGAATTAGGTTCTAATTCAGTTGCTTTTACAAAACAGCCTTTTGCCATATCTAACTGATTCTGATAATACAGATATATTCTTCCAAGATTAATCCATGCTAAAGTATATATAGGAGATAATTCACATGCTTTACTGTAATATTTCTCTGCAAGTTCGAATTTTCCTTGTAACTCCATAATATAACCTAAATTATTATTTGCCATGGCATAATCGGGATTTGTTTCTAAAGATTTTAAACAATAATTTTCTGCCTCTTTTAATTCATTACGATTGAGGGAAATTATACCAAGAAAGGTATAGACTTCTGAATATGCAGGATTTTTTGAGATAGCTTTATTGGTATAGTAAATTGCGTCTTTTTCGTTCTGCGATTTATAAGAAACGATTGCTTTGTGATAGAACCATCGAGCCATATCAGGCTCATATTTTACAGGTATCATATACACAATAGTAAAACACAGCAAACAAAGGATAATTTCTTTTACTCTGTTTGATTTATTTTGATTTTCAGCATCATTAAGAAATAAAACAAAACCAATTCCTCCTATAATGCATAATGGCGGAATAATAGGAATTCGGTATCGTTCTGAAATGAAAAAAGGAATAACTGAAAAAGAATAAACAAAACTCCATACAAGGGTAAATAATATAAATGTCTTAAATTCTTTAGTTAATATGTTTCTTTGCTTGATAAATAAAATCAAAGAGAAAAGAGATATGCCTACCAATAAAGGAAATCCAGGTAATAAACGAAGAAATGATGATTCTCTGTCGTAGTAAATGACTTTCCCATCAGAAACAATAGCAGGACTCCAAAATAGCAGAAATTTTCGGATAGTCAGTTTAATTGCGGAAATAGGTTCCTGTTTCCAGTATTCAAAAGCCTTTTTATAAAAAAATTGGGAAGCTTCTTTGAATGAGTAATCTCGCCCTTCTTGCTTAATACCGAGTCCTTTTACTAATAAACGATAATTGAAACAATCCCAGTTATCAATTCCGCACAAATGGATTATATCTGGAACTGTAGGGCTATCCCCTGTTGATTGTGTGTTATTTCCGATATATGTGTTTATCCCCCCGAAACAAGAAATCAAAAAAAATTCTTTACTGACTATATAATTTCGGATTAAAACAGGAGATATGGTTATAAATACAGATGTAGTGAAGAGAGTGCCGTGGACAAAAAATTGTTTTAGGTTTTGTTTCCCTGATATATAAAATATAACCCCTATATACATGGGCAATAATAAAAGTCCATTGGGCCTAAAAAGAGCGATAATTCCTAATAAGAATCCTGAAAAGGTTATAAATTTTACTGTTTTTGTTTGCAAGTAGCGTAAAGAAGTAAATAAAAGAATTATTGTAAGGGAGATTACCCAAACAGGGTAGTTTATTTCTCCTTCAAAATAAACAGATTCCCAGAGAATGGCTATTAAAAATGCTGATACCAAACCTGCTTTTTTGTTTTCAAAAATCCTTGAAACAAGGTAATACATTAAGTAGACATTTATAGTTCCCAGAAAGAATTGTATTAATCGTGGAGAATTATAATTGTCTCCGAAAAGGAAGTAAATAAAAGCCAGAAGAAAAGGATATCCTGGAGGCCTTCCATAGGGAGTATTTTCTATCATAGGGTCATCTCCCGTTGGAGATGGATAATTCCCTTTATATAGTATTTTATGTGCCCAGTAATCGTTAAATTGAGGGTCTACAATTAAGTGGGAGAATTCGGGTTGCTTGGAAATATGATAAAAGTAAACAACTCGTATAATAAGTGCTAAAAGAATTATTAAAAGAAGAAATATTGTTTCTTTTTTTTTCATACTTTATGATTTGTTTTTCAAAATGGGATGTTGTTTCGATGTCATTTCTATTTTGGAATGCGTTCCATTCGATTTTTCTGAGGTTTAATCATTCCATATTCATGCAGTTTGTTTCGGAGTGTTCGAACACTAATACCTAATATTTCTGCTGCTTTCGTTTTATTACCTCCACAATGTTCCAATGTTTTTAAAATAATATTTTTTTCTATTTCTGCTAATGTAATACCTGGTTCTACTTGAGAAATATTATGTTCGGAACGGTTCTTTATCTTAAGAAACTCGAAATCTTCCAAACATAAACTTTTTTTGTCGCCCGCAAGAACAACAGCACGTTCTATGATATTTTGCAATTCGCGAACATTTCCAGGCCAGTCATATTCCATAAAATGCTCCATAGCCTTTTTACTAATAGTATCAACATTTCTTCCATTCTCTTTAGAAAACCGTTTTAGGAAGTAATTTGCCAATTCAGGAATATCTTCTTTTCTTTCACGAAGTGGTGGAACATAAATCGTAATAACATTTAAGCGGTAAAATAAATCCTGGCGAAAGGAATGTTTTTCAATGGCGTCTTCAAGATTTCGGTTAGAGGTAGCAATAATACGAACATCTACGGATATAGTTTCTGTTCCGCCCACCCGTTCTATTTCTCGTTCCTGTAATGCCCGAAGTAATTTGGGTTGGAGGTCTATATGAATTTCACTTATTTCATCCAGCAACAATGACCCTCCATGAGCAAGTTCAAAGCGACCAATCTTTTTTTCATACGCTCCGGTAAAAGCACCTCGTTCATGTCCAAACAATTCACTTTCAAGAATCCCAGAAGAAAGCGCGGCACAATTCACTTTTATAAAAGGCTTATCCCTTCGAGGACTTAATAGGTGAATGGTTCGTGCCACTAATTCTTTCCCTACGCCTGTTTCACCACGAATAAGTACGGTAGAACGAGAATCAGCAATTTTATTTATTTTTTCATGCAGTTCTTGCATAATTTTGCTTTTCCCGATAATTTCAGGAGGTCCCAGGTATGCATTAAGTTCTGAACGAAGATACTTATTTTCTGCATTCATTTTGACTTTGTCCAGAGCCCGTTTTACTGCAATCTCAATAGCCTCTGGGGTAAATGGCTTTACAAGATAATCCATGGCACCTGCTTTTAATGTTTCAATGGCTGTATCTATTGTTGCGTAGGCAGTCATTATAATTACAGGTGTTTCGGGAGAAACCTTTACACTTGCTTGTAATACCTCCATTCCATCAACAGGTTCCATTTTTAAATCCGTTATTATCAAATCAAAAGGTTGCGTTTTAATCAGTTCAACCCCTTCTGCTCCACTTCCAGAACTTACCACACGGTACCCAGCACGGGTCATGGCTTCCTCAATAAATTCACGCATGAGAGACTCATCATCAATTACAAGAATTTTCGCTTTCGGCATATTTTATCCCTTATTTACTATTTAATTTCTTTTTATATAGGTAACCATATTGTAATTGTAGTTCCTTCACCCACAGTACTTTCCGCTTTAATTTGCCCACCATGTGCGTCCACAATTTTAGCACACAAGGCTAATCCCAAACCCGTTCCCCTTTCTTTTGTTGAAAAAAATGGAGAAAAAATCTTTGGTAGTATTTCAGGTTTTATTCCACAGCCATTGTCTTTTATTTCTATTCGCACATATTTATTTTCTATTTCACCTTTTATCTTAATTAGACCCTGATTGCTTATACTCTGAACAGCATTTACAACAATGTTCGAAATGACCTGTTTCATGCGAGTAAAATCCAGGTTGGCTTTTATCTCAGGAGGACATTCCACCAGAATGGATATATTTTTTTTATCATAGGATAAGAATTCTAAACTGGAGTGAATTAATTCACATAAAGGTCTTGGTTCCTGTTTCAAATCTATGGGACGGGCATATTCCAATAAGTCATTAATAGTATGTTCTAATATTTGGATTCCCTGCATTATTTTTTTTACAAATCTTTGTCGTGGGTCATCTTCAGGTAAATCCTGTGCTAAAAAGGAAGCAAATCCTCGTATCCCTCCTAACGGGTTTCGTATTTCATGGGCAATGGTAGCGGACATTTCTCCTATTAAGGCTAATCTTTCTTTGTGTTGGATATGTGCCTTCAGTTCGAGAATTTCACTTAAATCTTGAAATACTTTAACTTTCCCTATCACATTTCCTTGGGAATCTGTTATTAAAGAGTTCCGTTCTGCGATAGGGATAAGCCTGCCTGTCTTAGAACAAAGTTGGTAAGTATTTTTATTGTTTTCTTCAATAGAAAAGGGACGATTAAATACCTCGGAGAAATATTTCCCTAAAACTTCAGAAGATTCATACCCCGAGATAATAGAAGCGGAACGGTTAAAACGATTTATTTTATCATCTAAGTCTACTGCAATAACACCATCTGATATGGATTCAAGGAGATTACTTAAATATTCTGATGTCATTGCTAATTCATGATTTTTAAGTTCTAATTCATGATTTAGTTCTGAAATTCGTTTTTGTAGTAAAGAATAAGCCTGTTCCCAGGATTGACTTGTTTTATTAAATTCTTCTAATGCTTTTGTGAGGTTCTCTAAATCTACCTGAGAAATAGAAACCATTTTTTCTGTGGATTTAGACATCATAATCTACATTTTCCGATACGTTTTTTCCCTGCGGATTGTATTTCTCAAAGCGATTTTTTAAGGGGAAGAAATTGCCCATTTCTTTTTGAAGATTTTCTTTTTGTTTTAATACTATTTGATATATTTCCTCATTGATTTTTATCAATGTCTGGATAAGTTCTTTTATTATCTGGATAATTTCTTGATTGTGTTGTTCTCGTAATATATCAGGAGACATTTCTTTCCTTAAAATATCATATTCCTGTATCAAAACATTTAGTTGTTCGGTTTGTTTTTGATGCTTTTTTATTTCTTTTTCTAATTCTTCATCTATGTTATTTTTTTCTAATGAGGATTTTAGATGTTCAGCGGATTTAATTTGCGATTTTAACCATGCCTGTTGTCTTTGTGACCAATATATAAAATTTTGAGATTGATTTCTGTTAGCGGATGACATCTCTATTCTTTCTTATTTTCTTGCAATCATTTCAAGTTTGATTTGTTCTGCTTTTACCTGGGCTAAGGATGTTAAAGACGAATTAGATTGTATCAACTCATCCAGTATTTTTATAGCATCTTCTAATAAGGACTTTTGGGCAAGGATATTTGCACTCTGATATTTAGCCCAATCTGTATGAAACCGTTTCCCCTGCAACGGTTCCTCATTTTTTTGGGAAATCTGGATGGCTGTATTATAAGCCTGTAAAGCCGATTCCCATTCTTGCTTTTCAAACATATAATTGCCCCACAAAATCTCTCCATCTATAAAATCTGGAATTGATTCTTTTTGTGTATCCAGTTCATTTTCCCAGTCCTGAATAACCCGCCTTGCTGAAGTTGTTCGTTCCGTATTGATGTATGTTTCTAATAAATGATAGCGAATATCAGATGTCCTAAATTCGGGATATTGGTAATATACCTGTTCTAAAAGAGCTAATCCTTCTGATGGGAGTTTCGTTAGCAATTTTTGTGACAGTGAATAAAGAAACTTTGCTGCTTTTTCTCTATTAACAGAAGATAAATCTATAGATGAGAGATTGGAATAAACCATATCTGTATTGTCATTATTAATTAAAATTAGGGCGGATTCTATTTTTTCGTCCGGATTGTCTGCTTTTTGAAACCACTCTTTTGCAATTTCGGCAGATGCTTCTTTTAAACCAAGTTCCAAATACATTGTCGATAATTCTTGTAATATGCTTTTATATTCTGTTTCCGTAGGGGGAGTTAATTTTTTCAAATCCTCCAACGAAGAAACAGCGGAAGAAAATTTTCCTAATTTATATAAACATTTTGCCCTTTCAATTGTTCCTTTTAATGCCTCTTTAGTTCCATAATAGCGTTCTTTTAACTCTTCAAATGCTTTTATTGCCTCTTCAAGTTGAGAATTTATCATCAATAGTTGCCCTGCTTTTAATAAATAAGATGGATTGGTTCCCCCGTTTTTTTCTGCTTCAAGATAAGCGATGGCAGAAGCATAAGAATTGCCTTGTAATGCCAAAAAGTCCGCTTTATTGGCTAATACATCAGGATGATTTGGATATAAGAGACTTGCTTCATTTGCCGTTTGAAATGCTTTTTCCTTGTCTCCTAACGAATAGTATATCTGGCTTAATTCAACCCATGCATAAGGGTGAACTTTAGAATCAGGGAAGAAAACTAATAAGTCCTGCAAAGCCGTTTTGGCTTCCTCTAACCTGCCGAGTTCCTTATATGTTTTTGCTAACAATAAATAGGCTTCATCATTATATTGGAACTGACGAATATGATTTAATTTTGTCTCTAACTGAATTAATGCTTGCTCATATCTACCCTGTTTGTATGCCATCTCAGATATGCGAAGTATGGCCCGAGCTCCTATTTCTGTATCGGGTGCTGTATCCGCAATTCGGATGTATAGCGTTCGAGCATCTTCCAATAATCCTGTTAAACGATATACTTCTGCCAGATTAAATCTAGCTTCTAATGCATAAGAGGAAGAAGGGAACTCTTTTATTAATTGTTGTCCCCACTGTGCTGATTTAACGGTATTATTCATTTGCAATTCAAGACGATTTAATGCAAACAAAGCCTCATCTCGTTCTTCAAATTGCGGGTAAGATTGAACGATTCGTTCGTATGCTTCTATAGCAGGGTATGGAAAATTATCCGCCTCATGAAGTTTCCCTTTCCAGAGGAATACATAAGGAGCCATTGGATGATTGGGATTTTCTTTGGTTACGGTTTCCATATCATCAATTAATTCTTGAAATTCTTTTGTTCCTGGACTAATTCTTCCTGAAAGATATTTCGCCTTAATGAGAAGAAATTGAGCATCTGCCTTATCCGGAGAATCCTGCGGATTGTTTTTCAAAGCCCTTTCCAATACATAGATTGCGTTTAAATATTGTTTATCATCAATGAGTATCTTTGCATATTCTTTCGCTGTGGCAAGGTCTTTTGTGTATGTTGGTGGTATTTCCTCTGAGGGAATTATACGATTCTTCATAAGATAAATATATGTCCATGTGCCACTAATCAATCCCAAGAATAAACTGATGGCAATAGGAATAAAAAATTTTTTTAAATCAATTTTCTTTTTAGAAACAGGTTTTATAGTAGGTTGAGCCATTCCTTTGCTGGTAATCTGTTCTAATATTTCCTGTTTCTTCTTTTGTCTTTCTTTATCCTCTTTTCGTGCTAATTCAATTAATTCCTCAATTTCATCTTGACTGAGTAATGAAACTTCATTATCTTGCTTTTTAGGAGGAGCGACTACTTTTTGTGCCAAATCAGGAGGAATTTCTGTGGGTTGAGTATCTGTTGGGGGGGGGGATGTTTCCTGGTTTGCATTTTGAAATAAAGAATCTATAAAGGATTGGTCTAATACTTCATCAGCCCCTTTCTCTTGGTTAGATGCTGAAGAATTTACAGTATTTTCAGGGGAAGTCTGAGGATTAATTTCTTTATTTTTCTCTTCACCATTCATAGAGTAAAACTATATATTTTCTCCTGGGGTTTGTTATTAAACAATCGTATAAGGATATTATACAAAAATGGATATAGGTAATTAGTTGTTCAGAGGCAATAATTTTAAATAGAATATAAATGATATTTAATAATGGTTTCATAAAATATAATTCAGGAATCATAATTTGGTGAAGTTACTTATTGTTGATGATGATGTAAGTTTTTCAAATCAGTTGAAGCGAGCCTTAGAACAAAAGAATTACAGTTGTTTTGTTTTGAATTCTCCGGAACATGTAGTAGATACAATAAAG
>Ga0123519_10011004_pt1 | contig 13401 bp, 2 predicted proteins | sample YelNatPaOPRAMG02_FD_87396 | JGI IMG/M metagenome (GOLD analysis project Ga0123519, IMG submission 87396) | Hot spring microbial communities from Yellowstone National Park - Yellowstone National Park OP-RAMG-02 (version 2) | ecosystem: Environmental > Aquatic > Thermal springs > Hot (42-90C) ...
AAAAACATAAAACATCACACATGAAACATTACACAAGAATTGAGGGTTTGGGGGATGCAAGCGCGAAGAATAATGAGCGCTGTATTGCATGGGTGGCGAGATGTGAGCCACCTGACCGAACGTATTTTGTGAGAATTTATCCCCCAATTATCTGGTAAAATTGTAATATATTTCAGAAGAGTGCGATGGGGAAAATAATAAGGAGTAGAATGAAAAATAAAGGTTTGACCACATTGTCGGAAAGGGAAGAAATTGTATTAAAAAAGGAGATACCATGAAAAAAGTGAAAAGTATAAAAAGTAAAGGTTTGGCCCCATTGCTTTTTCTCTTCCTTTTTTCTTTTATTTCTATTTGCTGGGGGACGGATTTTGTGGCTGGGTCTCTTAAGATAAATAGTGTAGATCCAACCGGACAAAACTATCATGGTAATGTATCTGTACAGTGGAGCGTTGTTAATGAGGATGCTGGAGATCAATATAATGTTTGGTACGGAGTAGTAGGAAGTTGGAGTCTTGCAACTATTGTTGAAGGACTTCCTTATCCTCCGGGCGGAGGTGCAGGAGGAAGTCACACTTATACTGTAACATGGAATACTTCTGCTGATATTCCTGGGAACCAAACAGATCGATGGATAAGGATAACAAAAGTAACAGGTGGGGAGTTAATAGATGGATCTTTTAATGTTTATAATGGTAATCCAGGGATTACTGTTGTTAGTCCAGATGGAAATGAAAGTTGGTCAGGAACAAAAACAATTACATGGAGTGTTGCAAACCCTTGGCCTGACGATGCTTATAAAATTCAATATATGTACAATTACCCTGGTGGCACATGGCTAGATATAACAACAACTGAAACAAGCCCTGCTTCTTACACATATAATTGGGATACAACGACTGCTATTGGACAGCCAGCAACTACTTATCGTGTCCGTATTTATGGAACAGTTTCTGGAGTTGGGTATGCTGATCAATCTAATGGGAATTTCACAATTGACCAAAATGCAATTTCAGCAATTACAGTTACAAAACCAACTTCTACTGATAAATGTAGAGGGACTATTGAAATTAAATGGTCAATTACAGGGACTGAAAGAATAGATGAAACTTATAATGTTGAGTATTATAGCACTGCTACAGGTTGGCAAACTATTGCATCAGGACTTGCTAAAGGAACAACAAGTACTACTTGGAATACTACCGCTGTTGCTGATAGACAATACAAAATAAAGGTTACTGCTGTTTCTTCAAATGTTTCAGGTGAAAGTTCAGATTTTATTGTAGATAATACTGTACCGGAAATTGTAGAAGTTAAGATAAGTCCAGAAAATCCTGATGGAATGATACCTGATGTTGATATTGATTTTCCTGGAGATGTTGCTGGTCGTAATGGTAGGGCTATTCTTATGGTAAAACCTTCTGGTTGGTATGTGAATTATCCTACACTTTCAGTAAAAGTAAAAGACCCGAAGGCATCAGACAACAGTTATGGAGGGATTTATCGTGTTGCATATAAAATCCATTCTAATTTAGACGAAACAGAACCATCCTGGCAGATTGATTCATCAATCCCACAAGGTTCTTATGAAGGAACTGTAAGTATTTCTCTTGCCAAAGAAGGAAATGTAGTATGGGCAGAAATTGTTGTTATTGATGATGCCCAGTATAGCACTGTTAACCCTCCTAATTATAATAATGATATTTACAGTGCTGGAGGTGGCTATGGTAATTATAGTTTACCTGAACCAGGTCCTTATGAAGCAAAAAGTAATATGACGGCTAATGCTACATATAATGCTGGAAGTAATGAAACTACTTTTTATGATAATACTCAATCCTGGAATAATAATGAATTAGTTGGTAGAAAAGTATGGATATTAAGTGGAGTAGGTGCTGGAAATAAGTATGAAATTGTGGGTAATAATGCCACTTCTTTTAGTGTCTCTGGAGACCATAGTGCAGATGGTCTTACAGGAACAGAGTATGCAATAGATACTTCAGTGCAAATAGATGTAACTCCACCAACAATCAATTACATTAAAGTTGATAAATTGCCTGATGGTCCATGGATTGGAACAAAGCAGTGGTATAAGAATGATTTAGATGCCAGACCACTTATTAGTTTAGATGTAAAGGATGAACTTTCAGGAGTGTATAGTAATTGTTGTTTACATACTGTTGATGGAAAAACAATTAATCTTGGGACAAGTCCTACAAAAATTCCTTATAATGGTGAGTTGGGCGCTACTTATGAATTAAAGCCATTAGAAGGAGAAATCGTTACTTTTGTTTGTGATACTATTAATGATTGTCCAGGAGTAAAAAGGAAAGATGGTACTTCTCTTCCAAATGGTCTCTGGTTTCCTGTTTATAATGCATATGGACAAAAGGTCCATGCAAGAATATGGGATAATGCAGGAAATATCAGTGCAGAAAAAGTAGATGACCCTGTTTATATAGGAGAAGTAACAACAAGTGTAAAGTTATATGTAGATACTATTCCTCCTGAAAGCACAGTTAGTATTAGTAATGACTGGTGGCCTAACTCTCCTCTTGATAAAGGAACTTATGCAAAGGATTACTATGATATCTGGAGGCATAATCTTAATTTTTCAAGGCCTGAAGATGCTTCTCCACCTGCTGGATATCCTCAAAGTTGGGTTGATTATATTTATGTTGCATCTAATGGAAATTTAAATGGTTTAAATCCTGCAAGGTTTAGTATTTCTGTGCAAGATAGTCCATATGTAACTGTAACTAAATCCGGGACTGATTACAGGAGATGGTATGAAGTTATGTTAGGACATCCTGATTGGGAAATTCAGTATGATTATTTCTTTAGTGATTTCAGTTCAACAAATTCAGGTGTAGGAGTAAGTACAATATTTAATAGCCCATGGTACAGGTATAGTTATTCTGAGAATGCTAATTTAGTAAATATCAATTCTTTATGGACTGATGGGACAGATATTTTTTATGTTGGGGATAAAGGTGTAATAGCAAAATGGAATGGAACTGGTTGGAGTGATTTGGTAAATACTGATATGTATGACCTTTATGGTATTTCTGGAAAAACTTCAAGTGAAATTTATGCTGTTGGTGATAATGCAACTATTCTTCATTATAATGGGACAAACTGGACAAAAATGTCTCTTACTCATGTATTAGGTCCTACAATAGGAAGTAGAGCCCTATATGACATAATATATTTTCCTTCAGGAGATGTAGAGTTTTGTGTAGTGGGTTGGGATGGTGGGATTTTTTCTTCTTCAACTCAGACAGAAAATGAAGTTTATTATTCAGGTCATTCTGTAAAAGATTCACAAGGCAATACTGTGGATTTAACAGGAATAGACCTGAAAGGAATTTGGGGGACTTCTTATTCTGCAAATGAGTTATTTGCAGTTGGTGAAAGAGGGACTATTTGTATTTATGAAGGCACTTCTGGAGAAACATGGCTTTTACAGGAGAACATCCCTGTTTCTGGTGACCTTTATGATGTATGGGGAACTGCTTCAAATAATGTGTTTGTAGTTGGAGATATTGAATACATTTCAGGGAATGATAGTTTTATTGGTTACCTTTATTATAATGGAACAACATGGCAACTTCGTTCAACAGGAATTAGTTCTACAACACCAAATAATTTCAGTAGATTACCCATTTATGGAATAACTGGCTCTGGAAATAATATTTATATGGTTGGTGCAAGAGGAACAATTATTCATTCATCAGATGGAGGAAATACATGGAATTTAGAGCCAATTCCTTCTTCAGTAACAGGAAAGTTATATAATGCAGCAATTGCTGGTTCTAATGTTTTTGTTGTTGGAGAAGCAGGAAGGACTTTGTACTATAATGGAGCATGGAATACCACTAATTTATGGTCTGACTGGATTCAAAATGCTACTGGTTCATTTACCTTACAACCCAACACTACTTGTTTAGAATACTTTGCTATAGATGACCTTGGTAATGAAGAAGTTCATCATAAAATTGTAGACCCTGGAAAAGGAACTGTGAAAACAACATCTACTGGTAAAGGTAAAGGAAATATAAGGACAGATGATAATGTTCCTACACCTAATTTTTCTGTAACTCCATCAAGTCCAGATGGAGAAAATGGTTGGTATAGAAGTCCTGCAACAATAAGCATTACATATTCAAATTCTGATGATTGGAGTGACCCTCTTTCTCAATACCTCCCAAATATTGTTCCTGGTAGTGGAATTAAGAAGTTTCAATATGCTAAAAAAACAACTACTGATGCTCCTTCAGAAAGCGATTTTGTAGATTATACATTTGGGATTCCATTTAGTGTATCAGATGGAGAATACTGGTTTTATTATAGGGCAGAAGATAATTTAGGCAATAGAAGTGGAGATGGTACACATTTATATACTGCATATTCAGGTAATGCTATTAGAATAGATACTAAAAATCCTACAACTACAATAAGTTTTTCATCTGGAAAATTTACTTTAACTGCAAGTGATAATCTTTCTGGGGTTAATTATACAAAATATATTGTTCATTATTCTGATGGAACTAAAAGTGAAACTATGACTTATACAGCACCTTTCTCTACTATTGCAGGAACAAACAATATAGAATACTGGTCTAAAGATTTTGCTGGGAATGAAGAAGTTCATAAGACATATTATGTAAGTAATTTAGATAAGACATCTCCGGTTACAACTATTTCTATTACTTCAGGCCCTTCATATTATGATTCAACTCATAGTGAAACATTTATTACTTCTTCAAAAAATACAAATCCAACTCACTTTAAAGTAAAAGCAACTGACCCAGTTGTTGATAGTTTCTCTTCTGGTCTTGCAATAAATTATCCGAAAAAGAAACTTAATTCAGATGCTTTAGATGGAGAAACTGGTTGGGAATCAGGAATTGCTCTGCTTGATTTTACAGTTCCTGATACTGCAACTTCTATCTGGGGTTATGCAAAAGATGGTGCTGGAAATGAAGAAACACCTCATAAAAATTATCCGTTTACTATTGATGATATTGGACCGGTTATTTCTGCAATTTCTTTAGATCCTGCAAGTCCATCAGCAAATGGCTGGTATAATTCTACAACAGGAGCGCCTAAAGTTACTGTAACTAGAACTGATTCAGGAAGTGGAGTAAAAGAAATAAGATATACAACTAATGGTTCAGAACCATCTTCTTCAAGTTCTTTATATTCTGATTCATTTTCCCTTCCTGATGGTGTAATAAATGCAGGTAATTTTAAGTTTGCTGCATGGGATAATTTAGGGAATAAAGGAAATATACAATCTTATGCAAGTGAAATAAAAGTTGATACAACTTCTCCGAGTACAACAATTTCTTTTGATGGTGCAAAGTTTACTCTTTCTGCTTCTGATAATGTTTCAGGCGTCTCTTCAACAGAATATTGTATATATTATCAGGATGGAACTAATACAGGTTGGAAAAGTTATACTGGTTCTGCAGTAAATGTAAGTGCAAATGTTGTGAAAGTAGAATACAGGTCAACAGATAATGCAGGGAATAGAGAAGATACAAAGACACAACTTTTCCAGGCATATTCTATTTCAGGGCATGTTGTAGATGTAAATGGGAATGGAATTGCAAATGTAAAAGTAAGTTTAGATAGTGAGTCAGGAAATATAGAGGCAAAAACTACAGATTCAACTGGATACTATGAATTTACAGAAGTGGACCCTACTATTGATGTTTATCTAATTCCAAGAAATGGTCATTTTTCTCCATTAAAGAGAAAATCTGCTTCCTATACATTTACTAACAAAACTGAGCAGAATTTTGTAATGTATAATGGATGGACTCATATAAATTATGATAAAGGTTGCACAAATAATTATTTACCATCTCCAACAACATCTTTACCTTCAGGAAGCAAACTTATAGGCGTATTTACAGATTCAATAACAACAGAAACAGGAGTTTCTATTGGTCTTCTTTCAGGAGATATAGATGGAGATGGAAAACTTGAACTTATAACATCTGATAAAAATTTATTAAAAGTTTATAAATATAATTCAAGTACAAAAACATATGATATAAAATATTCAGGTGTAATTTCAGGAGAAAAACTTACATTACTTGATAATGTAGATTCAGATACTCAATTAGAAATATTTGTTTCTACAAGAGATGAGAATAATAATCTTGCTCTTAATATTTATAATTACAATACACTTCTTTCTACTTTACAACTTGCAAAAACAATACAAAAAACAAATAGTTCTTCTGCAGAAGAGTGGATTCCAAGAAGTGGTCAGGATAAAATAGTCATTGGTATAAAAGAAGAGTCAGGAAGTTCATTAAATGGTGTCTCTATTTTTGATTATAGTAGTACAGATGAAATTTTATTTGAAACAAGTTTAAATAACCAGGTCCTTTCTCCTGAAACAATGCCTTTTGATGATTTCAATCAGGATGGATTGTTTGAGATTATTCTTGGTGGCTCTTCAGATACTGTTAATTTGCAAGAAAAAACATTAAATGAAGAAGGAACTAATTTATTTACTACTTCATTTGGAGTGAAAGGGAAAATTACTCCTGTTCTTGCTGACCTTAATTCAGATGGGATTCCAGAAATTCTTGTATTTGAAACACATAATAGTACAAATCCTGGTGTTTCTAAAATACATACATTGAAAAAGACAGATGGTAGTATTGATAAAACATTATCTCTTTCTACAAGCACAAATAATGAAAATCTGTATTTTGCAATAGGAGATATAAATAAAGATAATGTAGCAGAAGTAGTTGTTTCAGATGATAGTGGAAACATTTATATTGCTAATATGCTTAGTGGAACACTTATTACTTCATCTTCTGGATTAGGAAGAGTATGGGCAATTAACAATTTTGATGGAGATACAACAGGATATAAAGAGATTATTGTCTCTCTTGGTAATACAGTAAAAGTTTTAGATAGAAATTTAAATGAACTTTATTCTTATACTACTGGTGGAGATATAACTTCTTGTATCCTATCTGATTTAGATGGAAATGGTACAAATGAGATAATAGTTGCTTCTGATAAACTTTATATAATAAAACCTGCAACTTCTTCTGATTGGCCAACACCTCCTTCAGATATAGAAGTAGCAATTGATGCAAATGGTTATGTAATTGTAACATGGAAAGATAATTCTAATAATGAATTAGGATTTTATATTTATAGGTCAACTGGTTCTTCTGCTTCTAAGGAAAGTTTTCAATCTGGAGATTGGACAAAAATTGGTCAGACAACATCAAATGTTACATATTTTATTGATACAACTGTTTCTTCAGGAGGAGTATATATTTATAAAGTTATTGCCTTTAATGATTTAAATTTAGAGCCAACTTCAGAAGAAATAGAAGATGCTCCTACAAGTGAATCAGTTTATGTCCCACCTACAACAGGAGCAAGTACAGGTGGAGGTGGTGGAGGATGTTTTATTGCAACAGTTGTTTTTGGTTCACCATTAGATAAACATATCCAGATTTTAAAGGATTTCAGGGATAGATTTTTATTGACAAATATAATTGGCAAGAAATTTGTTTCCTGGTATTATAAATATGGAAAGATTGCAGCAACATATATTACTACACATTCTTATTTAAAACCAGTAGTAAAAATTTTACTTTATCCTATAATTATATTTGCTTACTTATTTGTTTCTGGTATTATCTGGTATTTAGTTCTTCTTATATGTTTAGGTACATTAACTTTAATTAACCTACGAAGTTGAACTTAGTAGGTTTGAAAAAAGGAGGGAAATGATTAAAAAATTTTTGATTTTTATCCTGAAGCATCGGAATTTCAATATTTCTTCTTTAGTATATAAATTCCGAATGCTTCTTCTCACGTTTTTCAGTGAGAATAAACAAAAAAATCATAAGTCTTCTCCCAGAAGGGGAGAAGATTTAGAAAAGGGGTATCATTGTGAGGGTTTGGGGGATTTATCCCCCAACTATCTTAAGCATCGGAATTTCAAAGATTCTTCTTTAGCATATAAATTCCGAATGCTTCTTTTTGCGTATTTCAGCAAAAAATACCTTAATGTAAGTAGTTGCTTTTATACCTTATTGGGTTTCAGGATGCGAAGCACCCTGACTTTCCTGTTGTTTATAAACTGTTTTTTATATGCAAAAGAATACAAACTTAAATTTTCTCCTGAAAAATCTCTTAAACAATTACCTGTTTCACAAAACTTATTTTCTTTTGGTTCAGAAAAAACTAAAAAAGCAGAGTTAAAAAAATTTTCTTTCAATATATCAACTTCTGAAGTTAAATGGGAAGCAGTTAGTGATTTTGATGTTTTAAAGATTAAGGACTTGAAACTAAGAGGGAAAGAAGGAGAACCACAACTTCCAGTAAAGGTCTTTACTACAACATTACCTAAAAATTCAGAAGTTCTTGGAGTAGAAATAGTTGGTGGAAAATATTCTGAAATAGAAAATCCTTTAAAAATTGCTCCTGCTCCAGCACCACAGAAAATTGAAGAAAGTAAAAAAAATATTTCTTCAAAAATTATGTCTCTTTCTCCTAAAAAAGAAATATATTTGAAAGACGATTTATTCCCAGGAAAAATCGTTTCTTTTAAATCAGGGGAAAATAAAAAAGAGGTAGTTGTAGCAGTTTATTTTTATCCAGTTCAATATAATCCATTAAAGAAAAAAACATATCTAATTACTTCTGCAGAAATAAATTTATATTATCAGACAAAAAACGAAGAGAAGTTTTCAGAAAGTTCATTTGGAGAAACAAAATATGAAGAATGTTTAATTATATGTCCACATAAATATTTAAATGCAGCCCAAAGATTAAAAAATTTTCATGAAAGTATGGCTACACTTAATACAATTGGAGCAAATGTTCCAACAAAAATTGTTACTATTGAAGAAATAAATGCTTTACATTATGGTGAAACAGACCAGCCACCATTAGCAGGTTTTCCAGATTCTCTTGCATTAGAAGGAGGATTTACTGGTGCTGGGACCCAGGAAGATAGAGCAAAAATTGCTATAAATTATAATGATACTTTAGCAAAAAAAATTTTATCTTATATACTTGATTGTGGAGATGCTCCTGGTTATGGTGACCCACCTGGATATATTTCAATGCCAAACCTTCAGTATATTGTGATTATTGGAAACAGTCAGGATGTCCCTCCAAGTTATTATGTTTATTCTACAGCCGGTGCTGCAACACCTATTCCTAGTGGTTATGATTACTGGGTTCCTACAGATTATTTTTATGGATTATCTCCACATGATGATTTAATACCTGAATTTGGTGTAGGAAGATTACCTGTAGTTGATTTAGATGATGATTTATTTCATGGTTGGGCAGTTTCTACAATTGACCAGACAAATAAAATAATTACAAGTATTGTTTCTTCTGACCCTGGAGATTTGAGTGGTTGTACACTTGTAATTACTGATAATGCAAGTGGAGGGACTGCATATGCTACTGGAAGGCACTTAGATATTTTTTCTTCTTCCTATGACGCTGGAACTAATACTTTAACTATTGTTTTAAGTCCTGCAGCAAGGACAGTTAATATAGAGGCAGGAGACCATTATAAAATTATTGATGAAACAGATGAAGCAGATGATATAGTAGATAAAATTATTAACTGGTATAGTAATGTAAATTATAGTTGGTTTAAAAATGTTTCTTTATGTGGAGGAAATCCTTTTGATGAAAGGTTTTACTTTGGAGAATTAGGATGTTTAGATATTATAAACGCTTCAGATACTGAATCTGATAATAAGTCATATTTTTCTGGAATGAATATAAAAAAATATTTTTCAACAGATAAAGGATATGATGAAACATTTAATAAGACAGATGTAGAACCACTTTTACAATCAGGTTCTAATCAGGGTTTTGTATATCTTTTAAGTCATGGGAGTGGAGATGCTTTTTATTTTGATGATGATTCTTCTATATCTACATCTGATTTATTAGGATATTCAAGTGGTACTACAATACCAATTGTTCTTTCTGTTGCCTGTGAGAATGGTGCTTTTGATGAAGAAATATGGGAATATAATTATGGACCTTCTTTTGGTGAAGCGATTTTATTTTCAGGTGCAGGAGGTATTGCATATTTAGGTAGTTCAAGAACTGCTTTCACTAACACATATTTATCTATTTCTTCTGATGAACCAGGGGTAATTTCTCATTATATGGATTTAATGTGTGAAATGATGGGACTTGTATTTAGAAGGTATCATAGAGGCGGAAATCTTTTAAATACAATTTTTTCAAAAACACAAGAGGACTATTACCTTTTAAATGCTGATGAGTGGGATAAGTATACTTTTAGAACTCTTATGGAATTTGTTCTTTTAGGAGACCCTGCTTTATATATTCCACAACAGGTATGGGAAGAATCTGATGATTATTCTGTTTCTGATTTGCTTCTTACTGCTACAAATCCTCGGAGTTCAGTTCCGTATAATTCCTGGATTATACCTGTTTATGAAGTTAATGATACAGGAACAAAGGATGTAGTATTTAATTTCCAGAGTTCTTCTCCAGAAATGGAAGTAAAATTATGTGACATAAGGTATGATACAACTGACGATAAAAAAACTATGGGAGGTGGAAATTATACAACTAATTTTGATGCTGTGGATTCTGGTCCTACAGATACAATAAATGGTCCTTCTTTATATTTTGTTAGAGTTTCAAATATAGAAAGATATACTACAAATTATTCAAGAGAAAAAAGAATTTATATTGAAGTTGTAAATACTTTTACTCCACAAGGTGATATTTTACTTGTAGATGATGATGAGTATAGAAATTTTATATGGAATATATGCCCTGATTATGAGAATTATTATGAAGAGGTTTTACAAGCATTGGGTTATGTTAGAGCAGACCAATCAGGGACATTAAAATATAAGGTATGGCATGTTGAAAATACAGATGGTTCCAATAACCCTGGTGAAGGTAGACATGGAGAGATAACTCCAGAAGCATTAAATGCATATATTGGCTCTAATAAATTGGTTATCTGGTTTACTGGAGATGATTGGATTTATTCTGCTGGTTCTCCAACTACTCTTTTATCTCCAGACCAGGAATATTTAGCAGATTTTCTGGATAAAGGTGGAAAACTTTTTCTTACTGGCCAGGATATTGGATTTGATATAGGTGGCTCAGATTTTTACCAGAATTACTTAAAAGCAATATTTGTTCAGGATAACATCAAACTTTATAATATTGATGGAATTAGTAATGATGATTTAAGTAATGGTTTATGGAATATAAATATTACAGGAGGAGATGGTTCAAATCATCAATGGTATCCAAGTGAGATTGACCCAAATGTAGGTGCTACAATATGTTTCCAGTATAATCAAGCAGGTGCAGGTAGTGGTTCATGGAAATCTTCTGGTGGTGCTGGAATAAGAGTTTATAATGAAGGGACTGGTAGTGCATTAGTATATTTTGCATTTGGTTTTGAAGGTATAGACAATCTAAACAATCCATTAAATGGAAGAAAAGTAGTTATGCAAAGAGTTATTGATTGGTTAGGACTACCTACTTCTACTGGAATATTTACTGCTACCCCAGGAGATACTCAGGTAACATTAAGATGGACACTTCCTCTTGGTCAGGATGGAGTTTTGATTATCTGTAAAGAAGGTGGAGGATATTCTTCAGGGGTTCCTGTTAATGGGACTGAATATAATGTTGGAGATACAATTGGTGATGGAAAAGTAATATATAAAGGTACTGGAACTTCTACTACCCATACAGGATTAACAAATGGAAATACTTACTATTATAGGTGCTATTCATATTCTGGTTCAGGCACTTCTATAACTTATTCACTTATAGGAATTGCATTTGCAACTCCACAAGCAGGAGGAGGTGGTGGAGGAGGTGGAGAATTATCTCCTCCTACAAATCTTATAGCAAAAGGAACATTAACAAAAGTAGATTTAAGTTGGCAGGATAATTCTACTGCTGAAGATGGATTTGAAATATGGAGAAGTTTAGATGGTTCAGATTTTGGAACAGAATATTATGCGAGAGTTGGAGCAAGTGTTACAACATATACTGATGATAAAGTAGAAAGTTATAAAACTTACTGGTATAAAGTAAGAGCATATAAAGGAAGCGAATTTTCTGACTGGTCAAATACTGCTTCAACAACTACCTCTGCTATAGATAAACCTACAAACCTTGTTGCTATTGCTGGATTAAGAAATGTTTTTCTAACATGGAGTGATAATTCTTCAAATGAGTTAGGTTTTATTATAGAAAGAAAACATCCAACACCTGATGATACCAACCCTGATTTTGATATACTTGCTTATACTGACCCTGATGAACATACATATACTGATTCAGGTATGGAACTTGATAGTAGACCATATTATTATCGTGTTAAAGCATATAATGCAGAAGAAGAATCAGATTATTCAAATGAAGCATGGGTAACTCCTTCTGCATTTCCTTCTGCAGAAGAACCAACAAACTTAGAAGCACTTCCTGGTTATAATTCTGCAACAATCACATGGACTGATAATACAACAAATGAAACACGTTATTACATAGAAATATGGAATACAATTCCTTCTGATGTTACAAATCCTTATGAAGAAATTGAAACTTATGGAGCAGTTTATTATGATGAAACAAATGAAGAAACAATAAATTCAACAGGTAGAGTAGAAAAATCAGTTTCTTTATATGGTTCTGGCCCATGGTACATAAGAGTAAGGGCTTTACATGATGATGGTGGATATTCTTTATATGCTACTTCAAAAACAAATCCTTCTCAAAGATATGTAAGTGTAGAACCTTTTAGTGACTATCCTTCTTCGGGAGGAACAGGTGGAGGATGTTTTATTGCAACAGTTGTTTTTGGCTCACCAGAAGCAAAACAGATTGAGATTTTAAAGAAGTTTCGTGATAGGTATTTAATTACAAATTATTTTGGACAAAAGTTTGTTTTCTGGTATTATAAATATGGGAAAATTTTTGCCCAGTATATTAAAACAAAGCCAGTTTTAAAAACTATAATAAAATTTTATTTATACCCAATTATAGTTTTTGCCTTTTTGGTAGTAAAATGGGTTTTTTTACTTTGTTTAATAATAATAGTTGCTTGTTTTAAACTTTGCCGGATATATGCAAAGTGTATACGAACAAGTTAAAAAAGCATTGCAGGATATAGTAGCGCCTGAATTAAAAGGGATACAAGTTGAAATAAGAAGGGTAAATCCTTAGTGAAACCCGTTATGTTAAGACAGTACATAGTTGATAGTACATAGTCGGTAGTACATAGTTAATAGCAGAGTGTTAAATCAAAATGAAAAATTCTAAATTCGAAATCCGAAGTACGAAACAAAATCAAAAATCAAAATGCAAAAA
>Ga0123519_10011005_pt1 | contig 13400 bp, 8 predicted proteins | sample YelNatPaOPRAMG02_FD_87396 | JGI IMG/M metagenome (GOLD analysis project Ga0123519, IMG submission 87396) | Hot spring microbial communities from Yellowstone National Park - Yellowstone National Park OP-RAMG-02 (version 2) | ecosystem: Environmental > Aquatic > Thermal springs > Hot (42-90C) ...
AGATGTGAAATAAACAAACCTTGTCAGTTTTTTTGCCCCCCTACCGCAACGGAATAAATGGGGGGCTTTTTGTTGCTGAGCAACGGAACTATTTATTGAGATAGAGCTCCAGTACTGCCTTGACTCCAGCCCGAATGCAGAGGAACAAGATACCGATAATCGCACCGCTCGTTATGGTCTGGAGCGAGATGTTGTCAATGTTGTTTAACAGCACAAGCCCGAACCCCGAAATAAAAGACACGAGCGATGAGATGAGGTACCGCTTTAATGTTTCGTTCATAAGTGTAAAAGTTGTTTTAATAATGCCACGACCTTTTGTAGCAGACTTATTTGTTGTCTTAAGTTTGCTATAACCTCATTGGGCAAGTCAAGTGCCGTCCCAGATTCTATTATGAATCCTATATATTGAGTGCCGATGTATTTTATGGGGAACCTCGAATCGGCTGAATCTATTATCCTTATTGAGTTTGGTGTGTATCCGTCGGCAACCACAAAATGTCCGTATTTAGAGGAGTTGAATGTGGGATATTGTGTTCCCCAGAATCCATCATCGCAGTGTATGAGCAAGAGGACGGCTTTGTTTTGATATATGGATTGCTTCAATTCGTCCACGGAGGGATTGTCTATGAATGCATAGGATTTAATTTTGCTTTGGGCGGCGTTTGCGTCCATCTCTGGCAAAATGAATTGAGGAGAACAGTAGACATTCAAGGGGAGCGTCACATCGTTTCCTAACGGCTCAAAATCATCTGCTCCATAAACCTGCAACCATTTGAAAATAGAGCGCATATCCGTTCCATCTTCTATGGGGTATCCATCGTAGGTTAAAGATTTGGGGTCTTTCAATTTAACCGCCCCGTAGCGAGGAGTTTTTCTCCCGTGTATCTGGTCGGTATATGAATCAAGGATAACCTTCAAGTGCGTCCCTGCGTGCTCTCCGCACATAGGTGTTTGTCCTTGATAGTTTACCTGTATCCAGGAGTTGTCGGGCAAGAATGTGTCGGGTATCTGAATCGGCGCTTGAATCTTGCCCAACTTGAAATCTCGTTTATCTTTTGGTCTTGGTAGTGCTCCCGTGTTCATAGTTGTTTAAAATCTACATCAGTTATAAGTCCCTGCTCGACGAGGTAGGACAAGCGATTAAAGATTGACTGGCTATAGTCCATAGAAACGAAATCACTCAATGGTCTATAGGCTATATCCCTGAAACTTATTTTCTTTATCGCATCATACGCTGAGTTAATAGCCTCCTCTATCGTATCTCCAACTCCCGTTATGACACCAAGGTCTTGTTCATATCCAGCAGTGACCAACTTTCCATCCTTCTCTCGCTTAACATCGTAGAGGAAGATTTGTTTATTAATCTCTGGCTCCCAAGAAATAGAAAGGCCGCCCTCAACATACCTATCCTTGTCTTGGTTCTCATTAAAGAACCGAACGCCAACGCCATACTTTTTATTCAAGGGATTCTGACCCTTGATAAGTTTTTCAAAGAATGGGGTGACAACTCTATCTTCATCAGCCGCCATCGCCAACTCAGTGGGAAACGCATCCCACCCAACTCTATTGGGGCAGAACTCTGTGAAGTATGGCTTGCCATCTTTCTTGTCAATCAGGATACCGATGTCCCACACGAACATTCCCTTGCGTTGCTTTGCCATATCGTACACAAACTGAGGGAAAGCAATCTTGTTAATTGGGTCGTCGGGCTTTGTCTGAATGATAAGGTTGTGCCCACACCCAACATTAATTCCCAACTCATTGGAGTCCTTCGTCTTCGTTTCCAAATCTATCGTATACATAACAGGCGTACCATCCCAGAAGATAACCTCTGGGGTAACCTCAACCGCGTCAAGAATCTTTTGCTCCAAGAGATACCCATTCTCCTCGTATGCCTTTCCGTCCTTGGTCAAAGCATCGATGATAACCTTGTTGGCAACCGCTGGGTCGTCCTGCTTTGGAACAATGGTTTCGCCAGAATCACCGAGGCTTTTAATAACATAAATGTTTGGATTGTCCTGCAGAAAATCAATCCCCTCCTGCGCGGTAGTGAATGTCTTATAGTCCTTCAGATAAACACCTGGGTAGTTCTGCTCGACAATCTTTTTCCCATCATCTCGGTTCACTTCCATCTGCCTGTCTTCTTCTGAGGGGAAGAAACCTATCGCTCCATAATCCTTTGCCTTCTGAACGAACTTGAATGAGTTGTTGATATCCGTGAGAACAAAATACTCCTCTGGTTTATCAACCATCTGTAGCGCGCTCAGAAGTCTGCTGGCTGGGTATTTGGGAATCACCCCCTTGTACAAAGAAAGGCGACGCTTCTTAAGTTCGGGCTCTTCATCCTCAAACCCATCGAGCTCTGACTCAAGAAGCGTATCCTTCTTATTGTTTATCTGTCCAAAAAATACCTCATTCCCCTCTTCAATGAGTTTTTGTGCAACTGGACCACAGTACATCTCGTACGAGAAACAGATAAACTTCATAGTTAGTCAACTAATTTAATTACAATGAAAGGATTTTTCTTCTCAAGGAATCCAATGACACGAGTTAGTTGCTTGAGCAATAACATATTGCGCCCATTCTTTCCCTTGAGAACTCCTATCTTTTCATTGTTGTGCCGAGGGACACTCAGCACGATTAAGTATCCGATGTTATCTTGCGACGCGGTAATGGTCGCATCCTCTATCCCTATCATCTTAAGATAGTTCTGGAGGAATAGTTCACAGTTAGACATGGTCTTATTTTCCTTTGCGTGACGCGCCCTTTTTGGTTTTCTTTCCGAGTGCGGCTTTAGCATCAGCACCCTTCTTTCCGCCCTTCGCTAATCGCTGTTTCAACATTGGCATAGTAGTGTATAGATTTTAATGTTCGCGACCTTTATTTTTCCGCCTGCTTGCTGACCAAGCCATTCATATGATTGAGCTGGTCCTCAAGTTGATATGCATACAGTGTTATAGCATTGCGGATACTTTGAAGTTTAGCATCACGGGCATCAGCGTTCAAGGATTTGTTATTCTGAATTGCCTTGTACGACTCTATCTGCGTTTTCACCTGAGGAAGATATGAACTCGTCAGCGGATAAATATACTCCAAGTCACCCATATTGTCTTTGTAATACTGAACCGCCTCGGCTGGATTACTCTTCAGCAATGCCTTATAGGTGTCATAGGTTACCTTTGAAGAATAATACATATTGTACAGTCGAGAGACTGGCCAGAATGAAGACGGGCTTGTCTCCGAGCGAATAAACTGGCTGATGATGGGGAGGTCAGACGCTGAGAAGGGCTGTTTCTGTTCGTTCGGATTGATGCCAGCCATCTGTGAAATCGCATTCGTCATTGATGAACCAACATCAAAGAGTGAGAAGGTTGCGTCTCTCATAAACTGATCAATGAATATCGGAGAGATGTGAATGTCATAGTGTTGCGCCAATCCCTTAGCGAGGGCAACGCTGAATTGAGATGTGTACGCATTGTACTGGAACTCTGGTGCGCGGTTCTGCAATGACTGAGGGATGAGTGGTAGACCAGAGAACTGAGATTGATTGAGCATCATCTCACCAAGAGACTTTCCATAATCTGGCAGAAAGTCAAGAGCAACCGACTTCGGGTTACTAATCTCCTCTGGAATCATCGGAACGATATTCCCTATCATCTGGTTTATCCATTCACCAGCTAAGTCCTTATCTCCGCCCATTTTCATTTGCTGCATAGCAAACTGCGGAAGGCCAAAGAATGTTGCAAACCAAGTATTGCCGAACATTGGGATGCGCATAGTCTTCCCCTTGAGCATTGGGATTTCATTTTGAAGTTCTTTGGGTATCGGAAGATTAATGGCGTTCATAAAGTTCTGTACTGGTTGCTCCCAGTAATCTTTTTTATCCCACAACGCAGCCCCAACGAGAAATGAGAGGGCGGACAAGAGAGAGCCACGGGCTAACGTTCTAATTGGATGTTGGACGGACACAGAGATTGGCTTTGCCGACGCTATGATGTTTGCTTTTAAGAATGCAGTATAAGAGTTTGAGCGAGATAGTGCAGAGTCTTTAAGCCCATGCTGGTTCCAGTTGATTGTCGCCTGCCGAGCATCATGAATTCCCTTAACAATCTCTTCTGGTTTACTCAGGTCATATTTACGCAATACACCAAACCGAGTCATTGCCTCAGACATAGATGAGATATTTTTCAGCGCATCAACATACCGACGGAATATTGCGCTTGGTCCATACGTATCAAGGAGACCGCCCTTATCTGAGGGAGCATACTCAACTAAGTGTTGCTTAACACTATTGACGTCCATTGACGTAATGCTTTCTTGGTCAAGACCATACAGCCTGCCAGTCCAATAGACATTATCTTTTTTAAGAACATGAGAGAGTCCTTTGGCTTGGTCGTAAACTGGAATGAAGAACTTATCAGCATTCATGAACGCCTCAAGGGCATCACGCGCTGGGTTCTTGATAATGAAGACTGGAGACAGCGAGGTTGTCAGTTGCCGCTTCCACGATGTGTATGCCCTAAAGCCACGCATGATTGGGTTGTCGCTGAGATTATCAGTCTTCGATGAATCAAAGTTTTCTCGAATAACGTCGTCGAGATAAATATACTTTATTGAACCATCTTCCATACGGACACGATAGATGTTCTTATCCATCGTTACATTCGGGCGGTAGATCTTTTCAAGTTCGTCTTGGTGCTGTTCCCAATAAGCCCTTTGTTCAGCAAGTTCTTCTCTTGTAAATCCGCCAGAGTCTTTCAGGACTTTCATATAGTCTTCAAGCGCCATCTGTGTTGAACGGACTGGAGGATTCTTGACGATGTAAAGAAGTTTCTGGTGATCAAACTTTCCCACGGCCTCTTGGCCCTCAGCGAAGTGAACAAGCGTGCGAAGCATATCAGTCTTCATAACCGAGTCCACGATTGATGAGCGCATTGAATAGCCAGACACGAATGGAGAGACGAAATCTGAACGAGTAGAGCCACTGAATCGGCGGAACATAGACATATTCCTTCGCACATTGAATGGATTCTCATCATCAAATATATTATGCATTCTCACCAATGAAGTGTAGTAGGGATGCTGTTGGTCCAAATTGATAAGTTTATCAAGCGTATCGTCGTCGAAGTAGTTCTTTCCAGCAACCATCTTAATAACATCAGCATTGCTTCGCGCAATCTCATTAGCAATATCATCAACGTAGGGAACCTTGGCGCGAATAGTGTCGAGCGCATTTTTAATAGACGCCTCGTCTTTCAGGCCTTCGAATGGCAACTTAGCCTTATCGGCGGCGCCAGACTTAATCAGTTCTTCATATCTTTTTATAACCAAATACGACTCGACTGATAGACGATGATCTGGCTTTACATCTCCCCAGATATCCAAGTAACCACGCGAAGCATTTTTAAGCTGATCTACTGGCGTAGTGTCCAGTATTTTCTGAAGGCTTTCAGCGGTTGGCGTTCCCATTTCAAACATCCAACTCTTTATGCCACTCGCCTTTTGGAAGTAGACATCAAACTTATGGTACAAACTCTTTGTGCCAGAAAGACCAGCCTGCTTGTCGAGGTCTGCGCCATACGATTGGATGTTGATTTGTCTCCGCCAAGTATCTTTAATTCCCTCCTTAAAGTTCTGTAGAGTCTGTTTGACTCCTCTATCCTTAATATCTTGGCCGAGTTGCTTAATAACTCCAGGAGTATTGTCATTGTCAATGCTCGCCGCAACCTGGGCTGCAAGGTCAGACGAAGCAAATACTTTGTAATCATTTACGCGCTGATCTATAGCCTCCATGAGTGCTGGCTCATGAGCGGAGATGGCATTGCGCATATACTGGTAGCTCAGGGGATACTGAGTGGCAACCCCATCATTGACAAAGTAATTGTGAACCATGTCAGCGAATGATTCATTCACCCAGTCAGATGGCTTATAATTTTTCTTAACTCTCGGCGATGCATTATCAATCAGTTCTTGGATAATTGCCTTGCTCATCTCGCTGGAGGCAGAATTGGTTTTTGCATCAGCCAATATTGAACCAGTAATATTGAATAGACGGTCTAGGTTATGGCCAAGTTCATGAGTATAGGTGCCAAAGTCATTATCCTTCAGCGACATAATGTTCCCATACATTGTTCCCTCGGCCTTCCCACGAACCCCTTTCTTGAGTTGGATGCCGAGAAGGTTATTCAGTTCTGCCTCTATCTGCTCTCTTGATTTGATCTCAGAGGGACGAGCAGACACAGCCTTCCCATCTTCCACTTTCAATTTAGATGGATCAATAGAGTCAACAACCCCTGATACGTCGGGAACATATTTGTAAACCTTGTTCTGATGCTCAGATACTGCGTCTAGAACGCGCTGGTTCATCAGGTCTGCGGCGGTCTGAAGTTTAATGATTGGCCCAAATACATCTTTGTATTTGTTTGCCCAGTCAGCATACATATCCGCGGCAGTCTTATACCCAAACTCCTTCGCAACTTTATTTGCGCTCGGAGCCCATGAGAAGCCAGTCTTCTTTAATCCAGCCGACTCGGCCAATGCTTTGGCAAAATCTTCCTTCGTCCCATTGCTTTGTTTAAAGAGGTCTACAATCTTATTAATCTTGTCGGCATCAACAGGTGAACCAAGGTGAGTGTTATTTAACCAATCTGTATCACCATCAATGCTTTTACCTGCAACCTTCGCGGCAAACTCACCAACCATTTTATGATAAGTGGCCCATACATCATGCTGTGTGGTTACTTTCTTTGCCTCATCAATGAAGGATTTAAACTCTGGATCCGCATGTGCAATCATTCGAGCAGTAGCTTCTAGCGTGGCTCTCTGCCCAACCGTTGGGGGGTTGAGATTCTTTTGCTCTTGTGGCGCCTTAGAAGTTTCAAGTTCTGTACTGACATCAGTTCCCGCTCTTTCAAAATGATGTGGTGCCATCCATGGCAAATCAGTGTCGCCCATTTCTGGGAACTGATTTTTGATCTGAAAACTAATCTCGGCATCAATGGCATCACGGACATTTTGTTTTGCTTTTTCATTGAGAATCTGTTCATCCCGTGGGACGGACTGTGCATCAAAGTTTACAGAACCCTCACCGCCCTTAATGGTAGTGCCAGCAATGTCTTCTTCGTCAACCCCTCCAGAAGAATAGCCACCAAATAAATCACCTATCTCTTGGTGTATCCCATCTCCCTCCGCATTTACACTCAAAACATCTGCTATTGATAGATTATTCTGCTTGTTGTAGTCATTGATAATCTTTGACACATCGAGGTTGGCAAGGTGGCGGTTCGATTCTTTGTTAACCGATTCCTTTATTTGCTTCACTGAGTCAGCGGCCTCCTTTAATGAAACCTTGGTAGTCTTCTTCGATTCAGATTTCTTTGTCGTTGGCTTGGTCTCTGCCGCTGGCGTCTCCTGAGTTGTATTGTCCAACTTAATACTGTCACCAGAACGAACATCATTAACAAAGCTATCAATCTTAGCTACGCTCTCGTGTGTTTCTGGGATAGTCTTAATAACATCGCGGGCCTTGTTGGTGAGCCCCCGTGTCATAGCATCAATGTTATTTGGGAATCCACCCATCGCCCCCATCGCACCAAAGGTCACTCCTTGAATAGCCGCCATCTCTGGGTCTCCAGTGTCAAGAAGTGTGGAGACAGTTCCATAGGCTGCGTGCGCAGTAATGCGAGTAAAGGGATTAGAGATGATCCCCATACGGCTGAATAGAAAAGCAGAAGCCCCTGCCTTGGCCCCCTCAATGGTACGCTCCCGAAGGCTTGTATTGGCTGGTAGAGTAAGTTGTCTTTGAAGCCCAAGTTCCGTAGCGAGACGCACGGCACCATTCCAATATGACTCAAGTCCATCTTTCCCAGCAATCACCTCTATCAATTTTTGAGCCGAGGATGAATCGAGATACCTTGACAAACGACCAATACTTGATGCATTAAGAGCTTTGGCGGCATCTATTGCTTTGCCAACGGATGTCCCAGCGGCAAGCTCTGGTATTAGGTCAATGAGCCCACCCGTCGCCGCGGCTCCTGCCACCATTCCTAGAGTTGTACCAGCGGTATACCAAACCTTATCCGAGAAAGTTTTTGGTTCGTACTCAACTGATTTTGGCGATGCCAATCCCAATCCAACTTGAGAAAGAAAACCCTTACTAAATGCCTCTCCACTGGCAGTATGTTCTTGCTTCTTATTGTATTGCTCAAAGAAGCCATGTAATGCGTCTGGTTGTCCCTGTGTGGTAGTGGGGATGGGAGTTGTTTGACTGACTGCTGAACCTGGTTTCTTATTGTATTGCCCGATGAAATTCTTTAATGCATCTGGCTGTGTCGGAGGAACAACATTCTGAATATAGTGGAAAATATTATCTCCCTTCTGAAGGGCACGGGCCATATCAGTCAGGTTGTTCATCAGGGGATTTGGCTTTTGAAATGTATCTTTCAGTTGTTGCATCGAAGCCCGCCCTGTTTGCTGAGCAACTTGTTGTTGCTTTGGCTGAGTTGAGGGATTGGTCTTAGCCTTTCCGTCAGTGGAATGAGCAGACTCTCCGATTTTATAACCTATGGTTTCAGCGGCGTCATATATTCCACCAAAGGTAGCATCAGCCATTTTTCTCACACCGCCAAGCGCCCACGATGTCCCACCCCAGATTTTGTCAAAGAGACTGCCGTTGTCTGCAGTCTTCAAAGCCGCTCCAATGATACCAGCCTTGTAAGAAATATCCCTTCTCTCTTCATAGAAGGTATCTCTTGGAACAAAGTTTAGACCGTTAGAGCCATTATGATTTTTATCTATTTGGTTCATGGGCTATCTTTTAATTTTTGTTAAAAACCCATCTGCGTATCGTCTGATGTATTCTGTCCAGAGGTGTCCATAAGGAGTGTATTCAGATATGGTTGGTTTGCTTTGGCTATTACATTATGTAGGTAATCACTTGATATTAGACTATCAACACGCGCAGCCACTGCATTATAAACTCGTTGATAATCAGCGGTCCCCTCAGTCAACTTATAGCCAGGCATTAATGTTTTTCCAAGAAGCGCGCTTAATGTTTGCGGACTGTCTTTTAACTGAGAGATGACAGAATTAATTGCATTTATTTTTACATTATCTACAAGTGTCGATACCGTCTCCTGCGCTGGATTGCCATTCTTAAGGAGTGTGTTATACGCAACGTCTCTTTGCTGCCATACCAAGTCGCCAATTACATCGGAGCGTTGCTGTTGTATCCACGATTCAACAATGGGGGCTGTCTTTGATGTCAAGGACATCACATCTCCATCACGATATGCCGCTATGGCTAGATTGGGATCAACCGACGATCCACCAGATGCCGCTGGAGCATAGGTTCTATTGAGGACATTTCCAGCACTATCTACGGCATAGATATAATCTCCATGGGCGACGATCTTTGTTGCTGGGCCAGAGTTCCTCAAGAGATCATTAACTTCACTGGGAGACATACCCAGAGTGAGCGCTGCATTTTGAATTCCTGCCTGTGCATCAGCCGGTATCTCAGACAGAGACTTCCCACCGAAGGCCTGAAGCGCCCAGTTCAATTGATTGGTCGCAGTTGTCTGTTCATTTGCTTGGAGTTGCGCCTGAGCCTGTTGGCCAGAGAGCATCATATTAAACGCATTGGAAACTATATTCCAACGGTCAGTAAGCATCTGTCTCTGAGCATTGAAGGCATCAAGTTTCGCCTGACGAATCTGATTGGCCGCGTCAAGATTGTTCTGTTCTATGGCTATGTTCTCGTCGCGAGTAAGGGAATTAATCTGGGCTGCCATACTCGTATTGAACTGATTAGCCATCGAATTAAACTCATTGATCTTTTCAAGTGAGGCAGTGGGAGATAACTGCAATAGCTCCATGGCGCGAGAAAGTTGTTGCTTCCCAGATTGCTGAACGGCCTGCAGTTCTTTCATCGCATCGCCATAAGAACCCTGAATTTGTTGCTCTTGTAGTTGGCGCTGTTGTTCAACTGATGTATCCATCGATGCAGGATCAAACAAATCCTTGTATGACTGATTCAGTTGGGTCAAATCTCCCATCTCTGTGGAAGCAAATGACGCCGCCATACTAGCTGGATTTGGATTGTAAAGGGCTCCAGGAAGAGCTGGGCCCGATTGAGACCCCTGATTGGTTTGCGCGACAGCCATCGAATAATTACTCTGTGAACTTGTAGATGGATTACTGTTCCACGGATTTGCCGTTGAGGAATTGTTCAACGCAGGGTAATTACTCCGCGAACTTGTCGACGAGGAACTCGCTGGGATTGCAGATGTTATCGTTGATGTACTAGTTGTTCCACTAGTCGGCACGTCAGGAAGATTCAAAGAACGGCCAGCGTAGATTTTATTAGGATCCTTAATCGACGGATTGAGTTTCATCAACTCTTGGACACTCGTGTTATACTTTAAAGCAATGCCAGACAGAGTGTCTCCATATTTAATTGTGTATGGTGTAGCCATAAGTTAGTCCCAACTTGTTTTAGTTGTTCTCGGGTCAGCGACCAGATTGTTGGCCCGTTTACGCGGATATCTTTTTACAAAGAGTGTATAGTATTCCTTATACAGATTACGGACGGAAGAATCATCAACAATGATTTGCGGATTCAAAATGATTGCTGAATGAATCGCAATCAGTTCTGCGATAGTCGGATCGAATGATTCAAACAGAAACTCATCAGTCGTTGCCGAGAAATTATAAATCGGTGTACCAGTTGTTGTCTTACCCTTGAAGAGTGTGTAGTACTGAAGGATCATCGTATCAGGAACCACAAGACGAAGATAGTCAAGATGAAAGTAAGGGGTACTCGTAAAGGCAGCCGCATAATCAAGATCGAATTCAAAGAAAGTTATCTCGGTGGGGTCTGGACTCCCAACAACTACGGCACTGAGCCATGTAAAACTAATTGCATTCCAACCAACAACAAATGCAGATCCATCTTCTTGTGTCGTCACCGTTGCCCTATAGTAGTTCGAGCCATTACTTCCCCATGCAAATGAACAATCAGAAATATTTGTCACTGTGGGCATATAGACCCAGAGCTTGAAATAGCCGACATTGCTATACGGTGAATAATCGGTAGACGGAATTGTCTTGGTTAGCGTGGCACGATTCACTCCAGACAGAGAAGTATTTATATCAAAGCGAAGCGATCCACCTCCCTCTTGGTACAATATTGTATCATCTATTATTCCAGTAGCATCATTGGACGCCACCCAATTAGTTGCATTTCCATAATCAAATGAATCGAGGGGGACAGATGCCTTTGAGTTATTAGCAATAACCATAAGTTGCTTAGCACCAGCGCCATAGTAAATGCTGTACAGTCTCGTCCCCTTGCCAACGGTGTCTTGTCTTTTCCAAAGGAACTCTGGAGATTTATAGATAAAATCACCATCCTTATTCAATGTATCATCGGCATACCGCAGGGTAATAATGTCTCCCACATCTGCTGGGATATTATACGTCTGTTGGTCCTCGAAGAAATTGAACTGATACTGCGTTTCATACCCAGGAAAGCCAAAGTGGTTCAATACAAAGTTCGCCGAAGAATCTATGGTCGAGACCCCTCTCGCATCAGTTAGATTCTGGTTACGGGAATACCCCTTCAACTTATTTAGAACATCATTTACGACTACGCTCATAGTGATATTATACCATATTAATTAGTTTTTTTCCACTCTCTGGCCATCCTGTGCGCCGAGCTGGACAGACTCAATCGCATAGAATCCTCGACTCTCAATCATAAATTGGATCCAAGTAGTTTGGTTTTCTGGGATATCTATCTCTGCCCATGAACCAGAGGGGGAAGTAATATCATTGGTTATCGGAAGTCGTTGCCAATTTGATTTGTAATATAAGAAGCTTCCTGTCGGGGTTAATGTCAACGGCGATTCACTGATGGTCACCGTTACCACACCACTAGATGGAGCGCTTACCGCGGTAACGGAGCCCATAACGCCAGAGCCAACACCAGATGTAACCTCAATCGAATCTTCAACTGATGGAGCACTCGTGCTAGAAGTGGTAAAGGTTGTTGGGGAAGTCCACGTCCCCATAGCATTATTTCTTCGGCGATAGTCATCGGAAGTTCTATACCACACAATTATCTTCCCCGATGGAACATATCCAAGAAACGTTGGCGTTGGATTATATTTAATAATCAGTCTCTTGAATGCTGAATCAATAGTATCAGAATAAATCTTTCCAGTGACGAACCTCGATACGGTATCGCCCATGGAAACTTGTGGCGACGCAGATGGCTGGCCAGCGTTCGAGAAAATACCCGACACTATCAGGTACGGCGAACTTATACTTGACATAACATTTGCCCCCAAGAAAAATGTATAGGCACTCGGGAAGAACAAGGCTCCATAGCCACTATTGGCAAAAGTTTCGCCATATGCATTAGATGTAGTTCCACTCGGAGTCAGGGAGGCATAGTGATACAGCCTATTTTGACTAGGCTCATAGCACCAAATACCCGCACGAATAGTACCATCCCCCTGCATGAGGATAAATACTCTGCCCTCGCTTATTGCTATTCCATTTCTGTGTGGGAGAATCAGGTACTCTCCATGATAGGCGATAGACGGAAATGCATTTTTCTTTTCAAAACTAGATCCATTAAAGAATCTAATATTGCCCTTGATGTCAATAATGAAGAGATTATTATCATATATGAAGCCTGCGGTAGAGCCTTCATCAATTTGATATTCGCGGACCTGTTCAGAGAATGGGTCATATACCTCAACAAGGCTGGGGAAATAATCACCCATATCATTACTGAGCCCAAAGAACATGGTCGAACTGTTCGCCTTCATCCACCGTATGGTGTAGTTTTTTTTAAAAACAAGTCTTGAGTATTGGACATCATCTGGCCCAGGTTGAGTGAGTGTCCCATCGGCATTGGTGTATGGAGGGGCTACGCTATGAACTTTATTTTTGTCTCCAACGAAAAGTAAAGGCGCATTACCAAAGACCATTAATGGATGAGAGGCACTGCCATTTAATGTTGGCTGTCCCAATGATTCATATTGATTGCTACTGACGTTATATACTCTATATGTATAACCCCCATACGATGCATACCCAGGAGCCGTTGAACCATTGAGAGAGAACGTCGTAGCCGAAGTGACAGTGATTGTCCATGTCTGATTGAGCGCCGCGATTGAACTATTTCTTATAACAATCTGATCTCCTGTCGCATAGCCATGACTTGCCGTCATCGTTACTACAACGGGAGTGGCATTGGTAGTAGATGCTATGGTTTGCTGAACTCCAGTCCACCACGTTGTATTCCATTGAGTTGTGTTTACGTCGTAATCGAAACGAGATAGATTGGTACCACTTGATAAAACGGCTATATCATATCCACCAGAAGACAC
>Ga0123519_10011006_pt1 | contig 13400 bp, 14 predicted proteins | sample YelNatPaOPRAMG02_FD_87396 | JGI IMG/M metagenome (GOLD analysis project Ga0123519, IMG submission 87396) | Hot spring microbial communities from Yellowstone National Park - Yellowstone National Park OP-RAMG-02 (version 2) | ecosystem: Environmental > Aquatic > Thermal springs > Hot (42-90C) ...
TTAAATCAGGCATCTTAGAATTATCTACTGAACCTAAAAATTCTACATTTTTTATTTCAAGTTTTTTTACTTTATCTTTATAAAAATCTATATCGCCTATTCCTGCCAATTTTAATCTAACATCAAAATTTTTTTCAACCTCAGCAAATGCTTCTAACAAATAGCTAATTCCTTTATGCCAATATATTCTACCTGCATATAAAATATAATCCTCTTTTTGCATTGGTTTAAATTTTGATATATCTACAAAATTAGGAATTACAATTGAATCTTTATGATAAATATTTTTTACCTTTCTTTTTAATTCTTCAGTTGTAACTATTACTAAATCAGCAGATTTTATTGAAAGATATTCTCTTAATCCTGCAGTAAAGCCCTTTATTCCACCAAAATCTTTTTTGGTAGTAGCTCTATAGTCATAATGATAACTCAGGATTATTTTTTTATTCAAAAATTTTAGTAGTGGTAAAACAAAATAACTTACACTAATTACTCGTATCAATCCTGACATCCTAAAAAAATTAAACAGAAGCCAAAAATTATAAAGGATCTGGTTCCCATAGGGAATAAATTTTAATGATAAAGGCAAAGTAATATGTTTAACACCTAAAATTTCTGAATAATCTTTTTTATCACAAGAATAAACTTCAAGATTAAAATGTTTAGAAAGCTCGGAAAAATAAAATTTCCATCGTGATAAAAGCCCACTTTTTTTTGCCTCTTCAAGTTTTGCTTCAGTTGGTAAAATAATTGTTAATGTTTTCATTGTAACCTCTTTATATTCCTTACATATCCCCATACAATTCCGGCAAGTAAAGAGGTCAATATAACATAGGATGCTATAAAAGTAGTGAATCCTATGCCATTTATAGCGTATATCAAAGGAATAAAAATACAAGCAAATGCTATAGATTTCATAATTTTGTTTTCTTCATTGATACTTCTGAAGTTTATATACATTATTTTATAAAAGATTAAAAAAAGTAAAATATTTAATAATAACCCAATTATCCCCATTTCAATAAATATTTGAATCCAATAAGAATCAATTGTTTTGATTCTTTCTACTTCGGATAGAATGTAGGATTGATATTTTTCTAAATATGGAGTTTTGGTTATAAACGATACATAACTGCCAAACATACCAGGGCCTATGCCGATTATCTTATTTTCAATATTTTTGGCAATCCATAAAGCATAACCTCTGAGATGTCCTTCACTATATAAAAAATCTATATTACGACTATAAATAGTGTAAATACCTAATAATGTTAATATAATAAGCCCAATGCTAAATAATAAAATTTTTATCTTCCCTATGTTTTTTCTTCTTCTTAACAATTCTAATTTATCAACAATTTCCCCAACTAAATTTCTTTTTTTAAACATGAACATTAAAAACATAACACTGGAAAAACATAGATATAAAGATCTCGTTACACTAATAAAAAAAGTCAAAACAAGAATTATATTTCCAGTAGACAACTTAAAATTATTCAGATACAATTCCATAAGAAAGTAAATTAACGCTACACTCCCCCACTCTGTTGGACTACCTACAAGTGAAGGTGGTCTTAGAATTCCTAATCTAATCGCCTCAAGCGGATGATTGTGAAATATCATAAATGAAATCACTCCTAATTTGTTAAGCAAATATTCAACTTCTTGATATATAGCAACCCCTACCATAAGAAAAACTAAAATTTTAAATGATTTATAGACTAACTTTATATTCTTTTGTGTAGGTGTAAAGAATGACAAAAAATAACTCAATAGAAAAATATACAAATACTCAAATATGCCCCAATAGGTAATAAAAATATTGTTATTTATATAAAAAAATCCAGTAAATAAAAAAGAGAATATAATAATCAAAAAAGAAGTTTCTATCTTCCTAAAAGCAATCTTTCCTTTAATAAAAGTTTTAATTATTACCAAAATTCCAAGAATGAGCGTAATTAAATGGTAAACAAGATGCCAGTCAATATCCAATCCAAAATATTTTTTCAACTGGATCCTTATAAAACTCATAAATCCTATTATTACCAAAAATAAATAAACCATTTTTAACTCCAAAAAAAATCTGTAAATACTTTTTAAGCTATATAGACCAATAATAAAATTGCAATTATATACGGAAAATAAAACCACGGCGTAAAAATTGATAACATAAACAATTTCAATAAAATTTCATAACTTATCATATTATTCATTCGCAAAAATTAGCTTATTTTTTGACAAAATATTTATATATATTTTCTCTAATTTTTCTACAATATTATCCAAACTATATTTTCCAACTTCTTCTTTATTATTATTTAAAAATTTTTGTTTTAATTTCCTATTATTTAGAATGAGTAAAACCTTTTCTGCTATTTGTAATGAATCTTTTGGTTTAACTAAAAAACCATTCTTTCCATCCTTAACAACTTCGGGAATACCACCAACATTAGTAACAACTATTGGCAATCCACAAGACATTGCTTCTAAAACAGCATTAGAAAAATTTTCATAAGATGAAAGAAGTAAAAAAATATCAGCAGTAGAATAGTGTTTAAGCAATTCTTTATGATTTATTCTTCCTGCAAATATAACTTTATCTTGAATTCCTAATTTAGCTACTTTTTTTTCTAATTTAGATTTCAAAACACCATCACCTATGATTATCAATTTTAAATTTTGAACTTCTTTTATCGCTTCATTAAAACCGTCAATTAAAAACTCAAATTCTTTCCCTGAAATTAATCTACCAACAGAAATTAAAACCACTTCGTCATCTTTGATATTATATTTCCGTCTTATATCTGAAGTTTCTTTTTTAAATAAATCAAAATTAACACCTTGAGGTATATTATTTACTTCAATTCCTTTTTCCTTAAGATATCTTATGGTATCACCAGCAGCAAAAAATTCTACTAAAGGATTATTTTTTAGTTGTTTTATAACCGGTATATCCCATTTTTCAGCGGGCGGACCAGGAAACCGTAATACAACAGGTTTCTTCAGTTCATTAACAATTTTTTCTGCTAATCTCGGCAGAGATAAAATTTGGACAACATCAAACTTATCTTTGTTTTCTTTAATCCATTTAAATGCTTCTTTTTCAAAAATAATTAAGTCAAGTTGTGCTATTGCATTAGGTATCTTTGGAATTTTGTTTCCAAGTTTATAACTAATTCCTCTTAAATATGGAGTGGTCAAATAAAATACTTCTAAATCAATTTTATTTTTCGGAGAAGAAAAAAGAGGTTTACCAGTTAAAATAAAAACTTCATTACCCATTTTTTTAAGTGCGTTTGCTAAATTATAATCAAAACTTTCTCCACCACCCCAAAAGATACCCATTAATCTATTAACAAAAAGAATTTTCATAAATAATTTTTTCTCCATAAAAGATACATCATTATTAAAAACATTCTTGCTGAGTGGTTACCAAGTTTTGCATCGTTAAGTTTCAATAATCTTACAGCATAGTTTTTATTAATAAATTCGTCAGAAATATCATAAATAAGATTTTCATATATATTTCTCCATCCTTTATGAAACCATTCATTAATAGGAATAGAAAAACCTCGTTTTCTTTCAAGTTTTAAGTCCTGGGGTAAAATTTTTTTTGCCAATTTTTTTAATAGATACTTTTTAGTATTTCCATTTAATTTAAAATTATCTGGAACTTTGGAGTAAGAAAACTCTATAATTCTATAATCTAGAAATGGAGCTCTAACCTCCAGTGAATTCAACATGCTCGCCCTATCTACTTTTACTAAAATATCATCCGGCAGGTATATATGAAAGTCAGAAATAGTTAAATCTCTTAATGTTCTACCTAAAACACTTCCAATTCTATATTGTTCTGGAAGAATTAAATTTTCTCCAAGAATAGATATTATTTCCCTATTAAGTAGTTTTTTTCTTTGAAAACTTCTAAAAATAGAGTGTCTATCTGCGAAATTCTCTTTAAAATCACACTTTAATCTTTTTAAGAAACCTTCAACTCTTATACCATCTGGTAATAAATATGAAAAATTTGACATTAGTTTCCTCAATGGATATGGTATATATTTGATAATTTTGTTATCCCTTAATACAACAGGATAATTATTATATCCACCAAATAGTTCATCACCCCCATCGCCAGATAATGCAACAGTTACATATTGTTTTGTCATTTTTGATACATAAAATGTCGGTATCATAGAAGAATCCCCAAATGGCTCATCAAACTGCTTTGAAAGTATATCCAATATGCCAACTGAATCGGGTTCAACTGTAAACTCATAGTGCTCTGTATTAAAATATTTCGCTACAATCCTCGCATACGGTAGTTCATTAAAATGCTCTTCTTTAAAACCTATACTGAACGTTTTCACTGGACTATCCAAGATTTTTGACATTACAGCAGTGATTAAACTTGAATCTATGCCACCCGAAAGAAATACTCCTAAGGGAACATCACTTACAATTCTTTTCTTTACACTATCTGTTAATAAATCTTCCAATTCTAATAACAATTCTTTTTCTGAAATCTTTTCATTAATCACTGGATTAGGAATATTCCAATATCTTTTTATTTTTAATTCGCCATTTATGTCAATAATTCCATAATGAGCAGGTGGAAGTTTTTTAATATTTTTGAAAATACACATTTCACCTGGGATATATCCATAAGCAAAGTAGAAATTTAATGCATTTATATCGATTTCTCTACTAAAATCTTTATCTTTCAAAATTGCTTTTATCTCTGATGCAAATACAAATTTATCTTTATATTTAGCAATGTATAAAGGTTTTTTACCTACTCTATCCCTTGCCAGAAATAACAATTTTTTATTCTCATCCCAAATACCAAAGGCAAACATACCATTGAATTTTTGCAAACAATCAATATCCCACTCTTTGTAGGAATATATTATCACCTCTGTATCTGTATTGCTTTTAAACATATAACCCCTTTTTTCTAACTCTTGCCTAATTTCTTGAAAATTATATATCTCTCCATTATAAACTATCCAAATCTTCTTTTCCTCGTCTGACATAGGTTGATGTCCAGCAATAGAAAGGTCAATAATAGAAAGTCTACGATGTCCTAAATATACTTTTTTATCAGAACTTATCCATATTCCTTCGTCATCGGGACCACGATGAATAAGAGTATCTCTCATATCGATTAACAGTTTTTCATCAATGGGTTCCTTATAGGTAATGATTCCTACTATTCCGCACATAATATTATAATCTTTAATAAATATCTAAACTTGTTTAGCTGATATTGTTTAATTTCATATAAAGTCAGAACTTCAAATTTTTTATTTTCATAATAAATATTCCGTTGTCTTCGCCGATTAGGTAAAATTTTTAAAATCTCTCTTTTTATGCTACTTCTTGCAATTGAATCTTGAATTAGGCTAAATATGTTCATAAGTTTAACTTTTGTTTTTAACATAAAAATATATTTTTTCTAATTTTTCTACAACATTGTTTAAATTGTAATCTTTAACTCTTTCTTTGTTATTCTCTGAAATTTCTTTTAAGATATTTTTATTTTCTATAAGATATAAAACTTTCTCTGCAATTTGTTCGGCGTTTTTCGGTATAACAAGAAAACCGTTTTCTCTTTCTTTGATTATATATGGAATACCACCAACATTAGTAGCAACTATTGGCAATCCACAAGCCATCGCTTCTAAAATTACAACCGGAAAACCTTCTGATAAACTTGGCAATACAAATATGTCTGATGCTGACATATATTCAGGTATTTTTTCATTGTGAATATTTCCTAAGAAAATTATATTATTTTCTAAATTTAATTCTTTAACAAAATTTTCTAAATTTTGTCTCTCTTCACCATCTCCAATAATTAGCAGTTTTACTTTTCTATTTTCCTTAGTTATTATATTCATTGCTTGTATCAAATATTTTACTCCCTTAACATAGCATAATCTTCCAACAAAAATAATAACATTTTCTTGCTTATCTATCCCAATTTTTGATAAAACTTCTTCTTTTTTTGGTAAATTACTTAATCTATCTAATTCTATCCCGTTAGGGATTACATAAACTTCTCTATTGCAAAATCTTTGCAATAATTTCTTCATATCTTCTGTTAATGCAATTACAGCATCTGCATGCCTAAGTACTAATTTAGAAACTTGATTCTTCAACAGCCACGATAAATATACTTCTGAGCCACGACCATATACAATATATGGTATTTTAAAAAACTTCTTTGCTAAAAAACCAACTATTCCCATTCCTATGGTTTGTGTATGAATTATGTCGGGCTTTATTTTTCTTAAAACTGCTAGTATTCTAATTAAAAAGGGAAGAAATCTTATAAACCTAACTTTCCCTCGTTTAATTGTATGAATATAAAAATTTTGTTGTTCCTGATTCAATATTCCACTTTCTGAAGAAGTTATTATATGCACCTCGTGTCTTCTCTTAACCAAATATTTAACAATATTATAAGTAGCAATTTCTGCTCCACCTATATATCTTGGAAGGAAACGCCAAATTAAGATTGCTATCTTCATATTTTCATAGCTACTACAAAAAGAGTATATTGCGGATGAATAATTCTAAATTTATTTAGAAGATTTATGATAAAATATTTCAAGTAAGAATGATATGCTTTGAATCCTAAAGGTAAAATTTGTAATTTAATCAATTTGAATCCTTTGCTTTCTAAAATGTCTTTGATTCTATGTTCATCAAAAACCTGAATATGACCCCAACGATGAAATTTCTTTCCACATTTTGGGCAAAAAACCATATTTTGTTCTAAATTTTCTTTATATGGTACAGTGACAATTATTCTTCCCTGATTTTTTAAAACCCTTCTAATTTCACTAATTCCTTCTTGGAGTGTTTTATTATCTAAATGTTCCAAGACTTCGGTAGCAAATATTATGTCAAAAGTACTATCTTCAAAAGGTAAATTCGCAATATCCGCTTTTATGACCTTTGGATGTTTAGGAACTAAATCTATACCGATAGCAGCTGGAATTTTATTAATTAAAGCGCCGGAACCGGCATCAATATCTAAAACTTTCCCTTTAATAAATTTTTTAGATAGGCGATATATCTCAGAAGAAAGAGCATCTCCTGCAAAATTACATTCATATTGTTTATGAAACCTAATTACATCTTGTTTATCTCACTCATATATGTTAATATTATTTTCATTATTACTACTATTTATCGAACTCATATACACCCCCTGGTATTTTTCATACTTTTTTTAAAGAACCGTTTTAACTGTTCGTATAAATTTATTATAACTTTTTAAAAATTTTATTGAATTTTATCTATTAACCTACTTTAATTATATTTTTGCATTTTTTAATAAATTTTAAAATTATAGAATAATCTTTATAGTAATGATAATATGTAACTAACTTTCCTCCAAAACTTTTTTTAAACAAATTAATCTTCTCTTTTTGTTCATCTTTAATTTTGCCAGTATAATATCCTCCTAAATCAAATTCTTTTATTCCTTTTTCTTTTGCATACTTTATCGCTTCCCAAATCATTAATCTATTTGCACATCCTATTAATTTTGCTTTTTTGCTATCTACCTCTAAACGTTTTGATGCTCCTATTAACCATCTAATATTATTTTTGTCTTCTAAATATAATTGACCCGCAACTATTTCTCCATTAAGGTCAGCTGTAAACAAAGTACAATATTTTTTCATAAAATCAATATCTAACAAATTGCCACTCAATCCTTTTTTTTTCCTAAATGAAGCGTTTATTTTATAAAATTGTTCATAATTTTTATTTATCCAAATTTTAATCCCTTCTTTTATAGCTTTGTTGATTATATATCTACATGATTTTGGATCCATATTTTTCCAAATGTCTTCTAAATTTTGAGTCAAGTCAATAATTAAAGTAGTAAACTCTTCACAGAAAAATCCATCCTTGTCAATTTTATTCTTACATTCCAAAAATCTTACAGAAGCATAATTTTGCACATCATAAGGATAACCAGCGAACCATATCTCCTTTATTTTAAAGATAAATTTTCTCTTATCTATTTCTAAGGTCATACTTATTTCTCTATAATATTTAAATATTTTTTACCTAAATTAACTTCAATACTTATACAAACAATAAATGAAATAAGAGCACTTATTACCGCACCAATGAGGCCAATTGAAGGAATAAGTAAAATATTTGTTCCAATATTAACTATAGCTAAAGTTGCTGCAGCAAATACTGTGATTTTTACTCCGATAGTACCTATTGAATTTAAAAACCAAGCATATAAACTATCAATAACAACACAAATGCTAACTATGCCAAAAAGGAATATTAATAACAAATCAAACGGATATTTTTTACCATAAAGTTTTATAATTATAATCTCTAAAAAAAGTATAAATGGTGTACCAAAAACAATCAAGTAAGGAGCAATTTTATTTATTTTTTTAAATACTGCTAACTTATTTTGATATTTAGAAACGGTTGGGAAATAAACCACATTAAAAATTCTCAAAAATAAGCCCGCCATATTTATTGATGCTAAATAATATGCTTTATAAATTCCTACATCAGTAGTCGTCATATATTTATTTATTAACACCTTATCAATGTTAGTATAAATGGAGGATGAAAGACCTCCAATAGCGGCGAGTATACTATATTTAGTTAACTGTGAACCCCAAAATTTATTATAAGTAAAACAAATATACTTTCTAATGGGAAAAAATAATAAAAAAACACCTGTCAATGCATAAGAAAGAAATGTAGAATACAACATTGAATGAAAGGAAAAAGAATTTTTACCAAAAATAAAAAAAAGAAAAGTTAGCAATAAAATGACAGCATAAATAATCTGAGAAGTAGCATACATTTTCATTCTAAATAAACCACGCAGAGTATCTGTAGTAAAAATATAAAGGGTAAAAAGGACAGCAAAGATTATAGAAAAATAGAATATTTCTGTAGAAACGGAAAATAAGTTTATAAACTGAGATTTAAAAATAAAGTAAAGGAGTATTGATATAAAAGTTAAAAAAGTCACAATAAAATACGATGTAGAAATAATTTCTTTTTGTCTATAAAAATCATCTTTTTCTGAAGAATATTTAACCATTGCTGTGCTAAATCCTAAAAGCATCGGAATATAAAGAAACATTGCAACAGACTGAACCACTGTAAACTTTCCATATTCATTAGGTCCTAAAATTCTACCGGACAAGATATTAAATATAGCAACAAGCCCAGTACTAATAAACGAACTTATACCTATTTCTAATAAATTCTCTACAAAATTTTTAATATTTTCTCCTATTTCTTCTCCCATTATTTTTTTATACAATCTGGTTAAAAAAGAAGAAAAAAAGTTTTTCATTTTAGTCAAATATCTTTTTAATTTTTGTTTTAAAAAAATGAAATATAATATTTTTATTTATCCCAAAAACATAGGGAATAACTTTAGTTTTAGGAATTACTTTATATTCTTTATACTCTTTTATCTCAGAAGCAAATTTAAAATTAATATTTTTATGTTTTGAAATAAACTTCAAAAATTCATCCATTTTATCTATTAAAAATTGATCTGTCATAGAAGGTGAATGTAAACAAATATGAAAAAGTGGTAAATTTTGATAATAGTATTCTTTAAAGCATGCTTTTAACCAAGAAAGACCAACAAATGGAATCATTTCTGGATTTACCGGCCCACCTTTTATCATTTGAGAAATTGGTACTATTAAAAGTGGTAAATCCCCCTTCTGTTGATAATCATCTTTACTAGGATGGTAAGGCATACATATTCTTGGAAGTTTTGACCAATCATGATGACAAGGTTTAGAATGCGGTAAAGCAGAACAATCATGAGTAATTCCAACTTCTATAAGAGCTCTGACGGTATCATTGTTAATTGACCATCTCCCACCAACAAAAATCTTAGGGTCCACTCCAAATACAGATTTTAAATAATTTTTCCCTGTTTTTATCATTTCGAGCTGTTCTTCATAAGAATAGTCTCTTAACACTGTAGAATTTGATGACTGTTTACAATGTTCTCTAAGAAATTTATCTCCAACATAGAATCTAATTCCACAAAATTCAAATTCTTTCCAACCCGGATGTATATGTAATCCAATTTCATGATTTATTCCTTTTGGGAAATACTCTACTACTTCAGGACAAACAGCAAATGTAATTTTAGCATCATATTTATTCGCAAGATCAATTAAATTTTTTACACCTTCTCTTACACCATCTATAGCATTTTTATCAGGTATAAACCGATTTTTATAAAAAAATCCAAATTCTGTATGACAAACTATAATTATATCCATAGTTTTATAATATTATACTTTCTTGTTTCTGTTGCTAAAAATTTGGTTTTTATGTTGTTTAAAAAAATTGGCATATCTTGGATTTAAACAAGGATACTTAAAAAATAGGGAGTTTTCTAAATCTTACCCTTTAGGATTTTTTCTATAACCAATGATTTTATTGCTTCTGCATCCTTTATTGATTTTTCTATTTCTTCTTTTGTATATTCAACCTCGTATCCAATAGGATATCTACTTTCAATATAAAAATCTGTTATTTCTTCCATTACAGGAATAAATTTTTCAAAAGATTTATCAAATTTTGCCACATCTTTTGCAAGTTTTACTAAATCATGTATTTTTTCTAACTACCATCCGTTAAAGATAAGGAATGATTTGAGATACTTTTCTATTGCTTGATGAATGAAATATGGTGAATCTTCAAGAGGTCTGTTGTGTTCAAAAAGAAATTTTGCTTCTTCTAAATCCTTATTTGCTTTTGATAGCCATTCTTCTATCTCTTTTTTAACCATAGACAACTTTTCCTTTTTTAAGTATTTTTGAAATAAAACTATCACCGATTTCTAATCTTTTATTAATTTCATCAGGTGTATAAACCAATATATCTATACCAATTAGACCATTCTCTTCACTAAGTAATCTTCTAACTGTAAGCATTCTTTTCCTATGTTTTTCAGACGTATCTTTAATTATAAGTAAATCAACATCGCTATCTTTTAAAGGGCTACCCCACGCAAATGAACCAAAAAGAATTATTTTCTCTGGTTGATAGTATGTTTTTATTTTTTGAATTATTCTATCAATTAATTGTTTTTTATCTAACATAAATTATATTCCTAAATTTAGCGATGTTATGTTTTGTTCAAATTTTGAACAAAATACAAAATAATTATCATATTGTCAATAGATGGTTTAAAGTTTTTAACCAAACGTTTCCTTGTTTTTGTGGCGAAAAATGTGGTTTTTATGTGGTTTAAAAAATTTTGCATAAATTTGTTGCTTGTTGCTCGTCGCTGGTATTAAACTTCACTATAAAACTGATTTTGTGGTAATTTTCCCGTTGGGCAATTCGTAATAAATTTTTCCCCTTTCGCAATAGACATTAGGTAAACCAAGTTTTCTATTTTCTGCTTGAGCTTTTTTTACTGCTTTGATGAATATAACTATAATTTCCCCTATTTTTTGATAAACTGAAGGTGGAAATTTCTTCTTCATCGCTCCTCCTTATTTCTCGCAATTAGTAAAAATTTATCAAAATTTTCTCTGTCTAATATCTGATAACTACTTTTTATACCGTAAGCAACCAAATAAGGTATTTTATTAGAGTTGTTTATTAAAAACCATTCATCAGCTAAATTTTTATAAACATACCAAAAATTTTTAATACTCCTAAAGTATCTTCTATAGATATCCTCTTTAGATACATAGTGTCCTTTCTTATTTATTCTCACCTCAACTCTTTTTACTGCTTCTTCAGGAGTATCTAAGTATACGAAAAATAAAGTAATGTTATAATTATTTTTCTTAAAATCTGAAATTAATGTGTTCCATATTTTACCAGAAAGCGTAGTTTCTACTATAAAATCTTCTTTTTCTTTTTTAAGTTTTTCAATCTTTTTAAGCAAAATCTTGCCAGCCTTAATGTTTAAAAGAGTAAATTTGTCTACAGAAAATTTTTGGGCTATCTCATCAGGATTTATATATTTTAATTTATTAATCCTAACAAATTCTCTAAGAAAAGTTGTCTTACCTGCACCATTATGACCAGCAATAAGAATTAAATTGTTTTTTTTCATATTATCTTACATCCAAATAAATTTTCAAATTTGTCTGATTAATTCCAACCGAACGTTTTCTTGTTTCTGTTGCGAAAAATTTGGTTTTTATGTGGCTTATGAAATTGGGCATAAAATTTTGCAAAGCTAAAGCTTGGCCCTACACATTTTTTTATCGTTTGATACATTGCCTGAGACAGCCCCTGCTCGCGGCAGGTAGGTGCCTCTGGCGGAAATCCTTGCCCTACAAAACCATTAATCTTGTCGTTCTTGCAACAACCATTTCCATAGAGGTATAATTTTAATTTTTAACTTGCCAATCTTTTCTTCTTTTTCTTCATCTGTGGTTATAATTAAACATCTATCTGGTTTCAACTCTTTATAAACAGAAATTAAAGCGCCGATTTCTCTTTCTTTTGTTTTTGGATTGTTAATATCATAGCATACCTGTATCGCCTCAGTAATTTTTATCCCTTCTTTTACTATAAAATCAACTTCTTTTCCATCTTTTGATTTCCAGTAATATATATCTTTGTTTTGTCTTTTTAGTTCTAAAAAAACTAAGTTTTCATAGATATGGCCTATGTTTAAAGATGTTTTAAAACCAATTGTTTGAGATAGTCCAATATCTACTATATAAAATTTTCCTGGATTATAAATCTGTCTTTTAATAGAATAATCAAATAGTGATAATCTAAAAAATAAAAAGACATCTTCTAAATATCCGAGATAGTTTTTAATTGTTGTTATATTCTTTGCATTAATTATATCTTTTAAATTCTCATAGCTGTAAATCGTTGCTATGTTAGAACATAAATAAAGACAAAGTTCTTTGAATTCTTTTATGTTTCTTATAGAAAATCTTGCTATTATATCACGATAAATTATGTCTTTGAAGTATTGTTCTAGTAAAGTGTTATCTTTAGATTTTAAAACTTCTGGAAAACCTCCAAGTTGGCAATATTCGTTAAAAAATCTTTTTAACATCAATTTTTTATCCCGTGAATAAAAATCTCTCTCATTGAAAAAAACATTTCTCATCTGTAAAAATTCACGAAAAGAAAATGGCCAGGTTATTAACTGTCTGTTCCTACCTGTTAAAGCTGTGGAAATTTCTGAGCTTAACAAAGTTGCGTTTGAACCTGTTATAAAAAATTTTATGTTTTCAAATTCATAAAGACGATTTACCCATTTCTCCCAACCAAATATATTTTGAATTTCATCTAAAAAAAAGAAACATCTACCTTTGGGATTTTCTATTTCTAAATATGTTTCATAAAGTAAATCAAAATCTTTGACTGTAAAA